>Ga0172379_10000078_pt1 | contig 244538 bp, 204 predicted proteins | sample GrowelOW334metaG_FD_119756 | JGI IMG/M metagenome (GOLD analysis project Ga0172379, IMG submission 119756) | Groundwater microbial communities from an aquifer near a municipal landfill in Southern Ontario, Canada - Groundwater well OW334 metaG | ecosystem: Environmental > Aquatic > Deep... | reverse complement strand
TGATTATGCCGAGAGTGTAACAGAAGAGGCGACGTGCCCCCGAGTAGGTGGGCTTGCGCTTGGCGCGGCCCTCGGCATAATTCGGTACTCGTCATTATCGGGATTATGCCGATATCGGCATAACCCTGAAGACTTCATGTTTGAGCTCACCGCGAAAGAAATCGATGGACTTATGTCTTCAAGGTCGCATTTTGCGACCTTGAAAAGAGGACAAAACATCAAATATGCGCCCAAGGTCTTCACGGAGCACGGAGCCGTCATGCTCGCAAGCGTCCTCAATAGTTCCGTTGCCGTCGAGGCCAGCGTCCAGGTCGTGCGCGCATTCGTTCGATTGAGGCAGATGGCCATGGCTCACAAAGAACTGGCAGAAAAGCTGGCTGTCGTCGAACGCAAGCTGGAATCCCATGACGAGCACATCCATAACCTGTTCGACACGATCAGGGACCTGATGGAGCCCGCGCCAGAACCCCGCCGAATGATCGGCTTCCGGCCCTGACCAAGACCAGAAAAATCGCTTCCTCGCCTAGCTTTTCCTAGATAAATCCCAGGAAGACTCCTGACACCAACAGCGCTGGTCCCCGCCGGGTAAGCCAATCGGCAAGTCGTTGCCGATTGGCTTGCTAAACGGCAACATCTTGGTCGTCAGCCTCGACCCCGTCACCCGAGTCATGGACGGCGGCATCCAAGCGATCTTCCGGCAAGATTTCCTGAAAAAGCTCTGGTCCAATCGCCTGATCTAACGGCTTCAAGGTCACAATCCGTGACCTTGAAGAGATAAACAGCGTTTTTCATTGGAATTTAAATGGTTTTTCTAAGGTCACGAATTGTGACCTTAAAGAATCCAATGTGGAACTTTTCGCTGCCTCGATCGTATATCAGCGTAGGAGGCAATCATGGAACCTGTACGCATCAGGCCCGGGGAGCCGGGTCGGCTCATCGTCCATATCCCCTATTCGCCCGAGCGCGTGGAGAAGATTAAGACCGTGCCCGGAAGGCGCTGGCACAAGGAACAAAAATATTGGTCGGTGCCGCGCTATGACAAGGCGGTTGAGTGCCTGCTGCGGCTCTTCTCCGGGGAGCAGGTCCTGGTGGATCCCTCTCTGGGCTCGCGCTCGGCGGCTCCCGCGCCGCGGCAAGGACCGCCGCTTTCTGCGGCGGCCGCCGAGGAGATCCACGCCTTGCTGAAGATGCTCCGATCGAAGATCCGCGCGCGCCACTTCAGCCCGAACACCGAGGCGGTCTACGCGGCCTGGGCCGAGCGCTTCCTGCGCCGCAGCGCGGGCACGCCTCTGGAGAAGCTGGGACAGGCCGAGGCCGCCGCCTTCCTGTCCTTCTTGGCCACGCAGTGGCAGGTCTCCGCTTCGACCCAGAACCAGGCCTTGAACGCCCTGCTCTTCTTTTTCAAGGAGATCCTGGGCCGGGAGCTCGGCCTCGTCGAAGGGGTCGTCCGGGCCAAACAGTCGGCGCGCCTGCCCGTGGTGCTCACCCGCGACGAGGTCCGGCGGGTGCTGGGGCAGATGAGCGGGACCCCGCGGCTGATGGCCATGCTCCTCTACGGCGCAGGACTTCGGCTCATGGAGTGCTGCTGTCTGCGGGTCAAGGATCTCGACTTCGGCCAGAACCAGATCGTGGTCCGCTCCGGCAAGGGCGGCAAGGACCGCTACACCATGTTCCCGACCTCCGCCCAGGAGCCCATGCGCAAGCACCTGGAATGGGTCAAACGCCAGCACGACGAGGATTTGGCCGAGGGCCTGGGCAGCGTGGAATTGCCCTTCGCCTTGGCGAGGAAGTATCCCAGCGCCCCCAAGGAATGGGGCTGGCAGTGGGTGTTCCCCGCGACGAGCCACTACGAGGTCCCGGAGACCGGCCAACGGCGCCGCCACCACCTGCACGAGTCTGTGCTCCAGAAGTCTTTTAAGGAAGCTCGCCTGAAGGCGGGGATCGCCAAGCCGGCCAGCTGCCATACGCTCCGCCACAGTTTCGCCACGCACCTGCTGGAAGACGGCTACGACATTCGGACGGTCCAGGAACTGCTGGGTCATGCCAGCGTCAACACCACGATGATCTACACGCACGTGCTCAACCGCGGCGGCAAGGGCGTGCTCAGCCCGGCCGACAAGCTCCTGGGAGGCTGATCGTATGGATTACTGTCATGCGAAAGCCGTCCGGCCGCGCGGCATATCGTAAAGTTGACAATCCACCCCATATTGCTTAATGTAGGTTTCTAAAGGAGAATTTCATCATCTAAATCCTCTGCCTCCATCAAAATACCGGTCAGCAGATTTAGATGTTGAACGAAGCCGCTTCGCGGCAGTCTCCCATCGCTTGTAGGTTACCGTCAGCCGTGCTCCCTCCAGTTAATCGTTTCGTCGTCTTCCTCCCCTAAACTCCCTGTGACTGGGGTCGTTCGCCCAGAAATAGCGCAAGGGAGGTCTCCCATGACCGAGCTCCGAAAAAAGATGATCCGTGATATGCAGCTGCGTCGTTTCTCTGATCGCACGCAAGAATCCTATCTCAGCGTCGTCACTCGCTTCGCCAAGCACTACAAGCAGTCCCCCGACCTGATTCCCGCTGAAAAGGCTCAGGACTATCTCTTGTACTTGCTCAACGAGCGCAAACTCTCCTGGAGCAGTTGCGACGTGCACGCCAATGGCCTGCAGTTCTTCTATCGCGTCACCCTCGGACGCTCCAGCACCTTCATCCTCCCTCCCCGCAAGCACGCCCAACGTCTTCCGGAAATCCTCAGCGCCACGGAGGTGGAGCGATTGTTCGCCGCCGTCAGCAACATCAAGTACCGCGTCATTCTGATGGTCGCCTATGGCGGCGGACTCAGGCTCAGCGAACTCGTCGCGCTGAAGGTCACCGACATCGACAGCCAACGCATGATGATCCGGGTTGAACAGTCGAAAGGAAATAAGGACCGCTACACATTGCTCTCGCAACGACTCTTGAACGAGCTGCGCGCCTATTGGAAGATCTATCGTCCAAAGACATGGCTTTTCCCAGGCAAGACCCCCGATAAGCAGATAAGCGAATCCTGCATCCAAAAAACGATGATCCTGGCCAAGATCAGAGCGGGGATCCGCAAAAACGGCGGGGTGCATGTCCTGCGCCACTGTTTCGCTACCCACCTGTTGGAAGCTGGAACGGATTTGCGGACCATTCAGATGATGATGGGGCACAGCTCCGTCGCAACCACGGCTCGGTATACGCGGATCACCGCCAATAGGATTCGCTGCACGCCGAGTCCGCTCGACCTCCTGGTCCGCCCGTCTCAGGTCTGATTCAACCTGCGGTGACCAACGTCCCCCGCGCGGGGACGGCAAGACCGCGTTGGGAAGTGGCGGACGTTTTTCGTCTTTATGGCCAGGCCTACCGCCGATCCCGGGCATTGCCGTCGTCCCATCTCAAGATCATGCGGGCCATCGAAGCCTGCCGCACCGCGGCTTTGGGCGGCCATCTGGAGCTGTGCACCGACTGTGGTTTCCGCAGGCCGGTCTACAACTCCTGTCGCAATCGCCATTGCCCGAAGTGCCAGGCTTTGGCCAAGGCGCAGTGGCTTCAAGCTCGTGAGGAAGAACTTCTTCCCGTCTCGTATTTCCATGTCGTTTTCACGATCCCACACGAACTCAATCATTTGGCGCTTCGCAACAAGCGGGTGGTCTACGACATCCTTTTCCGAGCGGTATCGCAGACCCTTCTGCAATTCGGCGCCGATCCTGACCGCGGCCTCGGCGGCACGCTTGGCATCACGGCCATCCTGCACACCTGGGACCAGACCCTGCGCGACCACATACATCTCCACTGTGCCGTCCCCGGTGGGGCGCTCTCCCAGGATAGGCATCGCTGGGTCTCTGCTCGACCTAATTTCCTCTTCCCGGTCAGGGCGCTGGCTCAAGTCTTCCGAGGAAAGTTCCTGGATTTCCTGATGCAGGCCTTTCAGGATGGGGAACTTGCCTTCTCGGGAAAGACGGAGGATCTTTCCGCCGAACCGGCCTTTCGCGGCTTGCTCGCTCGACTCTACGCCAAGGCCTGGGTCGTCTATTCCAAGCGAGCCTTCGCCGGCCCACGATCCGTTCTGGACTACTTCGGCCGCTATACCCATCGTGTCGCCATCTCCAACCATCGGCTCCTCTCGGTCGAAGGCGGCACCGTCACGTTCTCCTATCGGGATCGACGCGATGCCGACAAGCGCAAGGTGATGTCGCTTGCAGCAGACGAATTCATCCGGCGGTTCCTCCTCCACGCCGTTCCACACTCCTTCATGCGTGTGCGCCACTTTGGCTTCCTCGCCAATCGGCGAAAGAAGGATTATCTGACGCGTTGCCGCGAGCTCCTCGGCCTCACCGCGGATATTCAGCGGTCTGCTCCCAAAGAAACTGCGGAATTGGTCATGGATTTGACCGGCGAAGATCTCAAGGCTTGCCCCTGTTGCGCCAGAGGCCGCATGCGCGTGATCGGTGAGCTTTTTCCTCTGCGTGGAGTGGTCTTCAATGGCCGAAGCCTGGATTCCTCATGATCTTTCATGGACTCGACCATTGCCGCCACCCCTGGCTCTTGCCGACGAGCCAACGGCCCTTGCTGTCCCGATATCGCATTCTACCCCCGCGGCGCTGGGGCCAGACTCAAAAGGTGATCGCTCTCGCCGTCGGCCATCTTCTTCGCAGACTTCCGCAGTCATTTCTAACCCCTGCTTTTCTCCTTGTACGGCATTCCCAATCCATATAGAATCCCCATACGAGGCCGCGAAACGGCTTCGTTCAACAAGTTTTATCCGCAATGCTTCGCACAGCGGCTAAAACTCTTTACGTTAGGCATATCTATGGACAATATCTCTGAAGACCAACTAAACGTAAACCGAATGCTCAATCGGGGAGTCCTTTTTTCCATCATTTGGCTGGCGGGAATAGGTTCCGCGATCGCCGTAGCAAAAGCATTGAAGGCCCGAAAGCTGATTCAAGAATCAAACGGGAAACTAACCGGAAATGGCAAGGTCTGGTGGTGCCTCATAGTCGGCGGATTGGGATTGCTTTTTTGGGTTCCCGTTATGGGCGGACTGATCATGAGTTCATTTCACTGAGCAATGCCTAACATCCGATGGAGCCTCCCGCGCACGCGGGTGGAATCTTAGCGTGCGCGGCGGCTCACCGAGGCGTTAGGCACATTCATGGCAACGCGATCCAAACAGACCAAGCCCTTGAAGGGCTGCAACTGCATATATTGTTTGAAGGCTCCAGCGGAAACCGGTGACCATGTGCCCGCGAAAGCGCTGTTCCCTGAATCGCGTCCCTCGAATCTCATCACAGTGCCGAGCTGTTTGAAATGCAATTCGGGATTCAAGCAGGACGAAGACTATTTCCTCAGCATTCTCTCCTTCTCCGATGCCGGCGTATCACCGGTCGGCAAACACTTTTGGCAGCACAAGTACCATCGAATGTACCAGAAGGATCTCGGCCTAAAGAATGCCCTCTGTCAGTGCTTCGAGCAGATTCAATTGCCGACCAGTAATGGCAAATCAGAAACGCGCCTTGCGATCAATTTGCAGACCAACCGAATTAATGCGGTAATTAGGAAAGTCTGCCGGGGACTATACTACTTCGAATGCAACGAACCTTTGCCCGTGAATCTCTCCATAAAGGTCCACCGCATCAAGACCAAGGAAGAGCTTAAAGTATTCAACGCGGACATGAAAGCTGGAAGTCGCGGCTGGCCAGGCGTCTTTGAATACCGCTGGAATAGGGTAGCCACGGAGCCCGCTCTGTCGAAGTGGTTGCTCCTGTTTCATGGCGCAATGCCGTGGGCCGCAATAACATACCCTCCCGGCCGGTTTTCAACACAAGCATGGAACCCTATCGCAAGAATCTGGAAGCAGTTTCTCAGGCTCAAAGCGGAGTGGAAGTGCCTAACATCGGCTTCTGCTGGCGGGCGCCAGTGAGGAGTTTCTATAGCGCCCGCAGCAGAGCCAGGCGTTATGCCGAAAGGGAATGTCTGTGATGAATGAACTAACTCCAAAGTGGAAGAAGTTTGAAGAGCTTGTCGCAGACATTCAGAGAGCGCTGTCTGGCACTGCGGACGTGGAAGCGAATGTGCGTATTATGGGCACGTCAGGTGTTCCTCGACAAATTGATGTCGCGGTCCGAAAAACCACTGGTCAGTTCTCGCTACTGATCATTATGGATTGCAAGGACTGGAAAGCTCCGGTTGATATCAAGGGAGTAGAGGAATTCGCCGGGCTAGTGGAAGACGTCAAGGCTAACAAAGGCGCAATGGTGTGCAACAAGGGTTTTACGGCGGCTGCAAAGACCAAGGCAACCCAAAAGGGAATAGACCTTTTTTCAGCAATTGACTCAGAGAGTAAAGATTGGCCCGTTTATGTCTCCATTCCGACCATCTGCGACTTCAGAAGCATAAAGTCTTTCCGCTTTTCATTTCGGCATTCTGACCCAACACCGTTCATGATTCCATCGATAGACCCTCGGTTGCTTGAGTTATTTGCCAGGTCGGGAGAAAAAATCGATACTCTGGGCAACATAGTTAAGCGCGCATGGAATGAAGGAAAACTTTGCTATGAACCTGGCGAGTACGCTGACCTATCAATTTGCGAACAGGCGGCCTATACAAAAGTCGATGAAATTCTTTACGGTCCTGTGCAGGTAAAAGCCACAATAACTGTAGAAAGTACATTGTATTTTGGCCAGTTCCCCATTGCCCAAACCAAAGGCTTTAAGGATGAGATTTCCGGCGCCTTCTGGACCAACTCATTCACTACGGCAGACCTTAATCCGACGGAAATCGAGCGGACATGGCAGCGAATTCAGGCGCCAGAAGAGCTGGCTGTGAAACCCGGAATGATGCTAGTTGCGCATGATTACTACCCTCTGGTTCAGACGGTAGATCGTTCGGCATAACATCAGCTTGGGCTGGCGGGCGCCGGTCTGCGGAGCGCCTTGTAGCGCCCGCAGCCCAGTTCAACGTTATCCGGAAGGACCAATGCGTGGCAAGGCATCTGCAAAATGAATAGAGAAGCGGCCAGGACAGTTCTAAAGCGGATGATGCAACCTTACAGAGAAAAGACGTTCGAGCAGCTTAAACGCCTCTTGGACGCCAACCATACTGAAGAGGCGTTGACCAAGGCCGATGAGAGTGACGTCAAATGCACAATTGAAGTGATCTGGGCCGATTTCCAAGCAGGATACATAACCGTTTTTGGCCGAGCAAAGGAGCATTTGAAGACGCGGTCGTTCTGGGTAATGCAAATGCTCTTATGGCCGCGAGCCATTGCTCAAAGAGTCACAGAAACTTTCACAGTCTCGCCGGAGAGTAAAATCGTAGACGAGGAATCATATTGATCGATAAAATACCTCCGGATAACATCGGCTTGGGCTGGCGGGCGCAGGGCTACGGAGTGCCACATAGCGCCCGCAGCCCAGCCCCTCGTTAGACCTATGAGACACTCATCTGACAAGGAATCATGAAGGCTGAGAGGGCTTGCTTTTTCAACCTTGAGCGAAGTGCTCGACTTATTCAACTCTATAGGACTCTCCGGAAGAAGGGCACGACGCATCGCGCCTGCTCCGATGTGCTGAGAGCGGCCTACGTGTTATCGGTTGGCGCTCTGGATGCCTATATTCACGACAAGATATCAGAGAACATCGTGAGATATATTAGGAATGCCGCTGCGAAAAACGCCAACGAAAAGCTCACACCACTTAATGAGATCCTCATTTCCAAAAAAATCCCGCCAATTGACTTGGTTCTCCTTGCTACGAGACGGAGGCCATTTGTTCAAGTCCGTCGGTACATCGACGAACATATATTTGAACAGACCTTTCAGCATCCCGGCTCGATTGAGAAGGCGATGAAACTGATTGGAGTCCCGGACTTGTGGACGAATGTCGCTACTGCCCAAAATCGCATTCTTGACCCCGCTCTACGCGAGAGCCGGGAGGCAATTTGTCGGGACTTGGCATCATTTGCAAAACGCCGCAATCAAATCGTCCATGAGGGAGACAGAGAACGATCACGTACCCGCAAACACAAACGGCGCAAGATATCTGCCAAGGAAGTTAGCAGGGTGTTGACGCGCATTTTCATCTTGGTGAAGGCCATCGATAGCCTATGCAAGGTCTAACATCCGCTGCTGCCGCAGCGCGCCAAGGAGAACGCTTATAGCGCGCTCGGCAGGAGCGTCGCGTTAGGCATCGCGAGGCAAGGTCTGGTATAATCTAAAGATCAATAGTCCAACAGTTTTTCGCTACAAGAACTTCCGATTTTTCTTTTTCTCTCGCGAAGAGAAGCGGATTCATAAAGGTCGTCGAGAGGCGAAAAGATGAGATCGTGCACACTTGGGAAAAATACTTCAAGAGCTGAAATCCAGGACATCTCCAGGCATGGCATTTGGCTATACGCCAAAGGGCAGGAATTTCTATTGCCGTTTAAGGATTATCCCTGGTTCAAAGAAGCCAAGGTCTCAGCAGTCTATAACGTCAAACTGCTTCATAGCTCCCATCTCTACTGGCCAGACCTTGATGTCGACCTAGACATTGAGTCACTTGAGCATCCTGAGAAGTATCCTCTCAAAGCAAGGCCTGCCTAACATCCGCGCCCTATTGCGCCCGCAAGAGGGCTCTGTTATACTGTAGATGTTCACCCGCATCGGTCGCATCCTCGACGAGGAACCGTTCTTTGAAAGCGGGTTTATGGAATGTCGTTTTTCCTCTTGTCCTTTTGTCCTTTTCCCTTGTTTCGCCCGAGCGGAGCCAGGGTGAGGGGTGCTATGGAATGCGCGGCATGGCCCGCGCACCTTAGTGAGGGTAACAGCCTTCCTGGGACGCGAAAGCGTCCCGAAGGCGCCATAGGGGCGATAGCCCCTTGGGGAGCACCCGAGCGAGAAATTTAACCTCTCTCGCGAGGGCTTCAGCCCCGAACGTAGATGAGGGGTGCGACAAGTGGGGGTGAACAGGTTCGACAGGAGCGGCGAGACGGAAGGTTGCAGGCCCTGGTTGGCCGGTGCCAGGATAAAAATCGGCTAAAAACATAAACGCCAACAACATGTCGCCGTTGGCCTGGGCCACTGCCTAACCCGCAGTAAGCCCACGTCGGTCCGCCAAAACCTGCTAGGCGGGTTCCGGCGTCAATCAGCAGGCAAGGAGTCATTCCGCGCGCTTCGTCGGTGCGGCTCCGAGACAACACGAAGCTAGTCCCGGGGTACTCGTCCGGCAGTTTCTCCGGGATGAAGCCAAATCCGGACTAAGCCTGTAGGGGCCGCCGCCAGCCGTTCTTGGACGCGGGTGCGATTCCCGCCACCTCCACCTTTGGGTGGATGACGAAAAAAAACGCCCCCGGCCCGGATGTCACGGGCCGGGGGTGGATTTTGTAGAGTAGAGCGGGTATCCTTAGGCCAATGTTGAGCTACCGCAACCTCACTCTCCTCGTCGCCAATCTCCTGTTCTTCTCGATCTCCGCGGCGCTTTTCTTTTTCCCAGGCTGGGAGACGATCATCTATCCGCTCTACGGGCTCGTCTTCATTTGGACGGATTACCGCAGAGAGGAGGAGATCCACGTCATCTTCCTATTCCTGTCCGCCGTATCCGCGGCGCTGTGCATGACCCGGCGCCTGGAGCTCTCCTTCTATGCCGGCATCTGCGGCGAGGCTGTTTCCCTGTGGATGATCTCCTTCGGGCTCGGCATCCATCGCAGCCGCATGGATTCGGACCGCCGCCGCATCCTGGAGGCCACGGCCGTGGTGGAAGGGGCCAACCTCGATCTGGAGCGCGAGACCGGCTTCTACGAGAGCTATTCAGGCTCCGCGCAGGGCCAGATCCGCCTGCGCAAGGACCTCACCCAGGCGGCCAAGAGCCTTGGGACGACCATGGATACGCAGGAGCTCCAGCTGCGCCTTCAGCGCGTGCTCGAAGGACGCTACCGCTCCTCGCGCGTGAGCATACTTCCCGGCACTCCGCCGGATCCCTTCGTGCAGTGGGCCGTGCGCACGCAGGCGCCCGTGCTCGTGCGCGACCTGGGCCAGGACGAGCGCTTCAGCGCGCTGGCTCCCTCGTCCTCCTTCCGCTCCGCTCTGCTCGTGCCTTTGACCGTGCGCAAGAAGCCCTACGGCTTCGTGCGTCTGGAATCCGACGAGGCGCGCGTCTTCGGCGCCGACGATTTGCGCACCGTGGACCTCTTCGCCACGGTCGCGTCCCTGACCTTGGAGAACATCCAGCTCTATCAGGACGTCAGCGAGATGGCCCTGCACGACGGGCTTACCGGGCTCTACACGCAAAGGGCCTTCCGCCTGCGCTTGAAAGACGAGCTCCTGCGCGCGGGCCGCAGCCAGTCTCCGCTTTCTCTGATCATGGGAGACATCGACCACTTCAAGACCTACAACGACGACTACGGGCATCAGGCCGGCGACGAGCTCCTGCGCGCCTTCTCGCGCCTGCTCATGAACCAGACCCGGCCCGTGGACTGCGTGGCGCGCTACGGCGGCGAGGAGTTCGCCGTGATCCTGCCCAACGTGGTGCACTCCACGGCCGTGGACGCGGCCCAGCGCATCCGCATGGCCATCGGGCAGGAGCCCTTCGTGTTCCAGGGCCGGCGCACGCATGTGAGCGCGAGCTTCGGGGTCTCCTCTTTCCCGCAGGACGCCACCTCGCAGAGCCAGCTTGTGCGCGTGGCCGACGAGAGGCTCTACCGATCCAAGCAGAACGGCAGGGACCAGGTCACCGGATGAACGGGATCTCTCTGGACGGGAATATCCTTTCCGGGGCCTTGGCCCTGGTGCCTGCCTTGACGCTCTGGGCTGCTTGGCCGCGCAGGCGCTGGGTCTGCTGGCCCGCGGCAGCTGCCTGCTTCATCCTCTGGGCCGCGGGGTTTCCCCGGATGGGTCCCGCGCAGAGGGTGTTTTGGGTGGGCTCCGGGCTCTGGAGCCTTTTGGTGACGCTCTATGCGGCCTATGTCGTCGAGCGCAATGCCGGCGAGTACGACCGGTTGAGCGCGCTTAAGGTCGGCCGGCAGAAGCGGCGCGGCGAGCTTTCCCTGCGCATCGCCGAGATCCGGACGCACAGCCTTCAGGTCGAGGCGGAACAGCGCGAGGTCCTGGCGCTCTACGGCTTGGTCAAAGGGCTTTCCGAGTCGCTGACCTGGGAGGACCTGCGGCCCAAGCTGGAGACCGCGGTCCAGCAGTATCTTCGCGTCGAGGAGTTCGCGCTCTACGCCGTGTCCCCGCATCTGGAGGATATGCTTCTGCCTCTGCTGAAGCGGCACCTCGGCTCCGGGACCGGCTCCTCGTGGGAGACCCTGAAGCGCTGCCTTCAGGAGCAGAGGCTCTCGATCTCCGTGCCGCACGTCCTGCGCACGCCGGAGCGGGCCGTGGCTCTGCCCGTGTTCGAGGCCGACAAGTTCGTGGGCTATTTCTACGCGCGCATCCCCGCCGGCATCGAGCCGGAGGCTCTTCTCTCCAAGGCGCAGACCTTCGCCGAGGAGATCGCCTTCGCCTTCAGGCGCATCCAGCTTTTCCAGGAAGTCGAGGAGCTCTCCCAGACCGACGGCCTGACCGGGGTCTATCGCCGCGCCATCTTCGACGAGCGCCTGCGCGAGGAGGTCGTGCGCGCCAAGACCTTCCGCACGAGCTTCTGCCTGATGATGATCGACATCGACCATTTCAAGAACCTCAACGATTCCTACGGGCATCCCTTCGGCGACCAGGTGCTCAAGCGCATCGGCGAGATCCTGCGCGCGAGCGTCTATGAGACGGACTTCGTGGCGCGCTACGGCGGCGAGGAGTTCGCCATACTCCTGCCGCGCGCCGAGCCCGTGGGCGTGCTGCGCAAGGCCGAGGCCCTGCGCCAGGCCGTGGAGGCCGAAGCCTTCGACTTGGCGGGCCGGCGCGTGAACACGAGCGTGTCCATCGGCATCGCCCATTTTCCTCGGGACGCGGACAGCGGAGAGTCCGTGCTCCGCCAGTCGGATCAGGCGCTGTACGCGGCCAAGGACGCAGGACGCAACCGCGTCGTCGATATCTCGCAAGTAAGGAAGATATAATGAACGATCCTCAATCGCCGAATCCGTCCGAATCCGCGGGAGAGACCGCCGCCTGGTCGCGGCCTTCCGTGCAGGAAGCGCCTGTTCAGCCCGGAGGCAAGCGGCTCATGCGCGTTCTCCTGGGTCTCTACGCGCTCGCCATGCTCGCGGCTCTGGCCATCCTCTTGCGCAACGGTTCCGGCGACCAGAAGAAGACGGGCATCAATCCCGGAGAGCTGCTTTCCGCGGCCCGGCCCAGCGGCGTGGCCTGGATCACCATCAACGGGGTCATCACGCACGGCGAGTCCAATTCGCCGTGGGGCCGAGGCATGCCTTCCATGGTGCGCAGGCTCCGGCGCCTGGCCGAGCGCAAGGACGTCCGGGCCATCGTGCTCGACATCAATTCTCCCGGCGGCAGCGTGGGCGCCGTGCAGGAGCTTCACAGCCAGCTCCTGCGCGTGAGGCGCGAGAGCAAGAAGCCCGTGGTGGCCTTGCTCAACGACATCGCGGCTTCCGGCGGCTATTATCTGGCTTCGGGCTGCGACGCGGTCGTGGCCCATCCCGGCACCCTGCTGGGCTCCATCGGCGTGATCTTCCACACGGCCAACGTGGAGGGGCTTCTCTCCAAGATCGGAGTGCGCTCCGACAACATCAAATCCGGGAAGATGAAGGACATCGGCTCTTCCACCCGCCCCATGACCAAGGAGGAGCACGAGCTCCTGCAAGGCATCATCGACGACGCCTACGGGCAGTTCCTGCATGCCGTTTCCGAGGGACGCAAGATCCCGGAGTCCGAGCTCAAGCCCTTGGCCGACGGACGCATCTTCACGGGCCGGCAAGCCTTGGCGCTCAAGCTCGTCGATGAATTAGGCGACTCCCAGCGCGCGCTCGAATTGGCCGGGAAGCTCGGCGGGATCTCGGGCAAGCCGGAGATCGTGCGCGACGTGCCTGATTCTCTTTCGGGGTTCCTGGATATGCTCGATTCCGTCTCCTCCCTGCGCCTGCCGGCCGAGGCGGCTCTGTTCCAGCGCTTGGGCGAGAACTTCTCCGGAGCGGGTTTGGAATACCGCTGGAGGCCGTGATGGGATTCCTCGAGGATTTCTTGATGGCGCCTGAGCGCGCCGCGCTGCGCGCGCAGGAGCGTCCGCCCGTGGCGGCGGCGTTCGGCGCGTTCGTTTTGGCGGGGCTGAGCCTGGCTGTTTCCAAGGCCGTGCTTTCCGGCGGATCGATCGCGTTCTTGGCTTTCGCGGCCGCCTTCGCGGCGCTCATGCGCGTGAGCGCCGGAACGCTCATGACCGCGCTCGTGCATCTGCTCGCGGAAGCGCTCGGCGGCCGCGGCCGCGCGGCCGGGCTCTTCGCGCTCATGGGCGCCAGCGACTTGGGCTGGACCTTGGCCCTGCCCGCGGCGCTGCTGCTCAGGGCTCTGGCGCCGGGAGCCTGGTGGGCGCCTCTTCTGTGCGCGCTCCCGGCCGCGTTCGCGGTGCTCTGCCTGCGCGCGCGCAGCGTGCGCGGGAACTACGGCTTGAGTCCGGCCCGCGCATGGGCCGCGGTCTGCCTCCCCTATGCCGCGTTCGCGGCGCTGGCTGCGGCCGCCTCCATGCTTCTTGTGGCCGGCTTGGTCCAGCAATTTGCGGGACTGATATCGTGAAGGCGCCTATCCCGGAGGAGTTCCAGGGCCTGCCGGTCGTGGACTCCGCGCGCATGCGCGAGATCGACCGGCTCGCCGTGGAGCGCTACGGGCTCACTTCCTTGGAACTCATGGAGAACGCGGGCCGCGCCGTGGCCGAGGAGGCTGCGCAGCTGCTTTCCGGGCGCTTCAAGCAGCCGATCCAGGAAGCGCTCATCACGGTCTGCTGCGGCCGCGGCAACAACGGAGGGGACGGCTTGGTCGCGGCGCGCCGGCTCAAGGGCATGGGCGCGGAGGTCATGGTCTATATCGCCCCCGCCAAAAGAGACGCCTCCTATCCCGCGGAGTTCCAAAAGAATCTCACGCGCGCGGTGGAGGCCGGGGTCTCCATCCACGAGGTTTCCGAAGAGCTCGTGGAGCTCGACGTGCGTCTGCGCTCCTCGGCCATGGTCATCGACGCGCTCTTGGGCACGGGCGCCAGCGGCAAGCCCGCGGGCGCCGTCCATAAGATGATCCAGCGCATCACCCAGGCCGCTCGTCCGGTCCTGGCCGTGGACATCCCCTCGGGGCTTCATCCGGATACGGGCTATCACAGCGGCGTGGTCGTAGTCGCCGCGCGGACCTGCGCGCTCGGGCTCGCCAAGCGCGGGCTTCTGGCCGCGGCCGCGGCGCGCTACGTGGGCGAGCTCAAGGTGCTCGACATCGGCTTCCCGAAGGAACTTCTTAAAGGGGGGAGATGAGAGTGAGGACTCCTCGCGGAAAAAGAATTTCACGGTTCCTGCCGGCTGTCGTTGCGGCAGGGGCCTTGGCCGCCTGCTCGAAGGGCACGGCGGGCCTGCGTCCGGAGCCGGCGAGCCTGCCGGGAGTCTCGGAGTCCAGCGCGGCGGCCAAGAGCCTCTATGCCGTGTTCAAGACCTCCCGCGGGGAGATGGAGTTCCGGCTGCTCCCGCAGGAGGCTCCCAAGACCGTCGCGAATTTCACGGAGCTGGCTTCAGGCCGCAAGGAATGGACGGACCCGGCGACCGGCGCCGGCGTTCGCAGGCCGCTCTATGACGGGACCGTGTTCTTCCGCGTGATCCCGGGCTTCCTGATCCAGGGCGGGGACCCTCTCGGCACGGGCGCGGGCGGGCCGGGCTACCGTCTGGAACAGGAGCACGGTTCCGGACGCAGGTTCGTGAAGCCGGGGCTCTTGGCCATGGCCGATTCCGCGGATTCCTCGCATGGGTCCCAGTTCTTCATCACCGTGGACTCCGCGCCGTGGCTCAATGGACGCAACACCATCTTCGGAGAGCTCGTCGGAGGGATCGAGACCGCGCGGGCCGTCTCCGCGGCCGCGCGCGTGGTCCGGGAAGGCGGCCGCTTCGTGGACCGGCCGATCGTTCCCGAGATATTGGAATCCGTGAGGATCGAGGAACGATGAGGCGCGTGGCCGACGGGCTCTATCAGATCGACGCCGCTGGCACGAACGTCTATCTCATCGAGGGGCCCGCGGACCTGACGCTCGTGGACGCGGGGCCCGAGGCCGGGGTGCCGGCGCTTTTGGCGGACCTTCAGAGCAACGGGTTCAGGCCGAAAGACATCCAGCGAGTGATGATCACGCACGCGCATGCGGGACATGCCGGCGGCCTCAATCTCCTGCTCCAGGACCATCGATTCAAGATCTACGCGCATCCTTTCGATATCCCGGCTTTGACGGGAAAGAAGCCGTCTTTGGAGACGGTCCGTTCGAGGACGAAGGGATTCTTCAAGGGGAAGCCGTTCTCATTCGTGGACGTGGCCATGCCGGTGGAAACGGGGATAGGAGTGCGCGGTTTGACCCAGTGGCAGATCCTTCATCTGCCCGGCCACACCGCGGGTTCGCTCGGGCTCTTCCATCCGGCGCGCCAGATCCTGATCTGCGGGGATGCCCTTGCCAACAAGGCGGGGACCTTGAGCCTTCCCAAGGCGGAGTCCCCCGAGGACGGCGAAGCCGCGTTGCGCACGGCGCGGATGCTCGCGGCCCTTGATTGCGACGTGCTCTGCTGCGGGCACGGCCCCGTGCTCCGAGGCGGAGCCTTCCGCTTCATCGAGAAACTTTTCTAGTCCGTCATCCCGGCGAAAGCCTGAGCCCGGATTCCGCAGTTGATCCTGTCTTTCAGACGGAAGCGACGGGATGTTTTTGTTCGCGGAATCCGGAAAAATTCAGACATGGACAGATTTGAGGCCGACTGAATTTTTCAGGTTAGAGCAGGCGGCGGAGGTCTTCCGAGAGCATCCAGAGATGTTCGCGGATGCGCGGGCTCTTGGATTCGAGCAGGGGCAGGAGCTTTCGGCGCACCCAATTGCGCGTGAATTCCTCGCAGTCGTTGCTGAGGTCCTTCCGATAGGAGAGTCCGTGTTCGCGCAGGTAGCGCAGGATCTGCGCCCGGCGCAAAGGCAGAAGCGGCCGGATGAGTTCGATGTCCGCGCGGCCCCGGCCTTGAGGGGAGCGGAGAAGGGGCCTCTTCGCCGGGATGCCGGCCAGCCCCTTGGCCTGCGTGCCGCGCAGAAGATGCAGAAGCAGGGTCTCGGCCTGATCGTCGAGCTGGTGCCCGGTGGCGATCTTGTCGAAGCCTTCCGCGCGCGCAAGTCCGGCCAGGGCCCGGTAGCGCAGGCTGCGGCCTGCGTCCTCGAGACTGCGGCGCTCTTTTCGGGCGGTCTCTTGGACCGGCAGGCTGCGCTCGAAGAGCGGCAGGCCCAGGCGCAAGGCCAATCCGCGCACGAAGGCCGCATCCCGATCCGCCTCGCGCCCTCGAAGCCCATGATGGAAGTGCGCCAAGGCGAGCTTGAGGCGGCGCTTGCGGGCCAGTCCGCGCAGGTGGTGCGCAAGGCAGACCGAATCCGGACCGCCGGAGACCGCGATGAGCACGCGGTCCTTGGGGGCGATGAGCTTATGGGCGCGGTCGAACTGCGCCAGGCGTCCAAGGAGCGATTTTGTCTCCGGAGAGGTTGTCATTTCAGTATGGAGATATTATAATAATGAACACATATGCCGAAGAAAGTACTGGTCATTGACGATGAGCCGGAGATGCTCAATCTTATCCGTTTTACGCTCGAACAGGGCGGATACGAAGTCGTGACCTGCGACAACGGCCGCCATGCGTGGAACGCCATCCTGCAGAACAAGCCGGATATGCTGGTGCTCGACGTGATGCTTCCGGGCATCGACGGGTACTCTCTTCAGATCAAGATCTCCCAGGACGATCTGACCAAGAGCATCCCCATCATCGTCCTCACGGCTCTGGAACCGTCTAAGACCCTTTTCAAGAAGTTCCCGCAGGTCGCGGGCTTCATGACCAAGCCCTTCAACACCGACGAGCTCCTGGCCAAGGTCGTGGAGACCATCGGGAAGTCCGACGTCGAGCCGGCCGCGTAGACGGCGCTTGCTCCCAAGCCCTATCAGGAGAAATCCCATGATCACTCGAAGAACGGCTCTGCTTGCGTGCTCCCTCGCTTTTTTCGGCGTCCTGAGCGCCCAAGCCTCGGACAAGAAAGCGTCCGGCTCGGACAAGAAGACTGCTCCTTCTTCGGCGGAGAAGCCTGCCGCGGGACAAGAACCCTCCGCGCTCTCCGCGCAGATGCGGGCCGAGCGCGAGGCTTTCCATTTCGCGGAAAGGGAAAAGATGAAGGCGTTCATGAAGGCCGACCGGGCCGAGACCCAGGCGTTCATGGATACGCTCAGGGCCGAGCGCGATGCTTTCAGGAAGACGCTCAAGGGCAAGCCTTCCGCGCAGCAGAAGGAGCTTCGCGTCCAGTTCCAATCTCAGGAGAATGCGCGCCATGCGGAGTTCCGAAAGGCGCGCGGGGCCAAGAAAGAAGATTTCATGAAGCAGCAGACTGCCAGGCGTGAGGAGTTCAATAAGCGCTCACGTCCGTCCAAGTAACAGGTTTTCCGTCACTCCCGGCGAAAGCCTGCTTCGCAGATTTTCTCGTCGTTCCCGAGCCATCCCGGAAAAATTCAGACGCAGGATGTCGGATGACGGCTGAATTTTTCCGGCTAGAACTTCGCGTTTTTCGCGACCACGACGATCCCGCCTTCGGTCACCATGAAGCGCTTGCGGTCTTTTTCCGGATCATAGCCGATCTCGGCATGCGAGGGGACGCGCACGCCCTCGTCGATGATGGCCCTGCGGATCTTGGCGTAGCGGGCCACGTCCACGCCCTCGAAGAGGATGGAGTCCTCGACGTGCGTCCAGCTGTGGATGTGCACTTTCGGGGAAAGGATGGAGTGGATGACCCGGCCGCCGCTGACGATGCAGCCCGGCGAGGTCATGGAATCGAGCGCGATGCCGGAGCGGCCGTCGTCCTGGAAAACGGTCTTGGCCGGCGGCGCCTGGATGGGCGCGGTGCGGATGGGCCAGTTGGCGTCGTAGAGGTTGAGCACCGGGTCCACGCCGATGAGGTCCATGTTGGCGTTGTAGTAGGCGTCCAGGGTCCCCACGTCGCGCCAGTACTTGGCGCGATTACGGTTCTCGTCGATGAAGCTGTAGGTGAATACGCGGTGGGAGCCCACGAGCTTGGTGATGATGTCCTTGCCGAAATCGTGGTTGCTCGAAGGGTCCTCGGCGTCGCGGCGCAGCATCTCGGAGAGCACCTTGGGGCTGAACACATAGATGCCCATGGAGGCGAAGCAGTTCTCCGGATTGTTCGGGATAGGGGAGGGGACTTTGGGCTTCTCCTGGAAGCCGATGATACGGTTGTCCGCGTCGGCCTGGATGATCCCGAACTGGTCGCCCTCCTTGAGGGGGACCTCGACGGCGCCCACGGTGAGGTCGGCCTGCTTCTCGCGGTGCTTGCTCAGCATGAGCCGGTAGTCCATCTTGTAGATGTGGTCCCCGGCGAGTATGAGCACGAGTTCCGGTTTTTCCTGCTCGATGAGATAGAGGTTCTGGTAGATCGCATCCGCCGTGCCGACGTAGGACTGGTCCGTGCCCGCGTACTGAGGGGGGATGATCTCCAGATACTCGCCGCGCGCAGTGGAGAAGTACATCTGCCAGCCGTCGCGCAGGTGGCGGATGAGTTCCGCGGACTTGTACTGGACCAGGGCGTGGATGTTGCGGATGTCGGAATTCAGGCAGTTGCTGAGCGTGAAGTCCACGATCTTGTAGCCGCCGCCGAAGGTGACCGCGGGCTTGGGATACTCCCAGGTCAGCGGCTCCAGGCGCTGGCCCTTGCCGCCGGCCAGGATGAAGGTCATCACGCGCGCCGTCCCTTGCATGATTTCACTCTACCATAGGAGGCGCTTTGCGACAAGCGCTGTAAAAGGTAAATTTAGAACATGAAAGTATTCCTGGCCGGCATCATCCAAGGATCCATCCCGAAGTCGACCATCCATAATCAGGATTGGCGCGGTCCCATCCGGGAGGCGCTCTCGCGCCATCTGCCCCAGGCCGAGGTCTACTGCCATTACTCCTGCCACCCCGCGAGCATCGATTATGAGATGCCGGAGATCCGCGCCACGCTCAGCGACGGCATCGAGAAGGCTGCGCAAAGCGACCTGGTCGTGGCCTTCGTGCCGAGCGCGTCCATGGGGACCGCCTTGGAGATCTATGAGGCCTACCGCCGCGGCGCGGCCGTGGTGACGATCAGCCCTCTTTCGGCCAATTGGGTCCTGCGCGTCTACAGCGACGCGCTCCTGCCCGACATGGCCGCCTTCGAGGATTACCTCTCCTCCGGCAGCCTCCAGCGTCTGCTGGAAAGCAAGAAAAGATCCGATTAGTTCGTGATAACGGGCCTTTCATGGCGCGCTGCGATCGTTGTTTTGCGGCCGGCTTTTTTATTGCCTTCCAAGAACAGATATTTCTTGGCTGATGGCGTAGGCGTTTTCGACGGCCGCTCCTGCGGATTCCAGCTCTTTCAATATTTCTTCGGGAATCCCCCGGCTCGCGTCTGTCGGGACCACTGCTCGGATTTGGATGCGATTGTCCGACCATTCCCGCAGTCGTTCAAGGACTCCGGGGATGTGGCCGCCGCCGATCATTGCGACGACATTCTTGCCGTTATCGTCGGCGGCTGCGCAATAAATATCCGCGAGGCTGTCCGCCATGTCCCTGTCGCGGACCTGTATCATGAGCAGGCGGTTATCTTCTGAGGCCCGGGACAGGTCATGTTTGGAGATTTCCCTGAAGGCGTCTATGGGGATCAGTTCTTGGGTGAGTCCAAGCGCCGGAAGAAAGGATTCATTTGTCAGGGCAACCAATTGGGTGTAAATCTTCCCTGCCAAGAACAACAGGTACCGACCGGAAACATCATGGTTCGGCAAGTATTTTTTCAGAGGGCTTTTCCATCCGATATCCCGCAATGTCTCATGCTCATTGTTTAGTTCGAATTCCGTCGGAGGGGAACTTTTTTCCGCTTTGATGAGGGTCTCCAGCCATTGTTTGCGCAAATCGAAAAAGGAGGTTTTCATGTAGGCGGAGTCGAGGATGCGGGCGAAAGGTTCCAGGTCCGTGCCGGAAAATCCGTTGTTTTGCTGTTTGACGTCTTCCCAGGCTTTTCGGACATAAGGATTGTCCCTCAGTAGCAAGGCGATGTCCGGAAAACTCGCAGAGCCTCCAGCTGCTCTGTAGCTGATGTTTAGCCCATAGGGGAGAGGTGAATCGATTATGGAAATGTTTTCCGCCGATGGGAGTTTCTTCATTGCATAATATTCCGCTGCATCCTTGTTCTCCCAGGGATAGTGCATGGAGGTTATGTCGCTGTCGCCTGTTTCGAAAGCTGCGTAGATATTCCTTTCCGTCGCATTGAATACCATGTCGGATTTCAGATTCGCGATAGCATCCAGGGGGCCGAAAAACCCGGAGTGGATTTCTCCGATAAGAAGGATTTGAGGAAGATTTTTGAGATTGCGAGTGTCGCAGTGCTGCCTTCCTGAAGGGCGGACTAATTCCCGCGCAGCAAGGGGCGTTCCGGCTGGGAGGAGGATCAGGGCGGCGAAAAAGAACGCGGAGAAAAATTTTTTCATGGCGTTGTTTCCACCGACAGAACGGAAGTCAGCACCGCGAACTCATCATCGGACCCAAAATGGGCTCGGGCCCATTTCGGCCTGACCAATCGGAACGTGTCGTAGCCCAGGTGCTCGGCATGCAGCGGTTTTAAAACAGCCGTATAGTTCTTCCGGACAAGCGGGTCGTTGACGAAGGCCTCGAGTTCTCCCCGCGCGTTTTTGCGCACGTTCTCTACGAGGATGAAATGGCCGAACTGCCCGGTGGAAACATGCCATGCCTTGGTCATCCGCTCTTCCGTCCAATAATCATCATTGGGGAAAGCGTCTATGCGGATGAACGCGATAAGCGGGGTGCGATTCGCGCTCAAGAGAAGGTCCGACGTGATGTCCGTCTTGCTTTTGACCTTTTTTTTCTCAAAAGCAGCGCCGAACGTCGAGATCCGGCTTGTGATCCTGAGATTTTCGAGGTAATTCTGCGTCAGTTTTTCCAGTTCCGGCAACTGCAGCCATTTATCAAGCTGGCGTTTGAGCGTCACGCCGATTCCCGGGAGCAATTTCAGCACGTCGCGCAGCGCTTCATAGGGATGCTTTCTTGCGCGCGCTGCCAGACGTTCGGCTAGGTTGACGACGCAGACCGGGCCGCATATCTGCGGTACGTCGTATTCCGGATCCATCCCAAGCAATCGGGTCAAGCGCGGGTCGGTCTGCCGCAGGCGGCCGAAGGAGTTTTTATCCCCGCCGGTTGGTTTTAGACGATATTCCAAGATTCCGGAGCGGACGCTTTCTGCGCCATTGGGCTGTGAAAAAACGACTTGAGCCGTCCCATCGTCGAGTTTTATGGCTCCTTCTTGAACCATGCCGTCCCATAGCGCGGCGGACCATTGCGCGAATTTCGAGCGGGGCATTTCGGCGATTTGGTCCGGAGAAAGACCTGTAAAGGCGGCTGCCAAGCGCTTTCGCACGAGGGAGGAGTCGATTTTCGGGAGGCAGCCAAAATCCATCAGCGGGACGATCTTGTCGCGGCGTTTGAATTCCGGGCGGCGCAGCACGCTGTCGCTTTTTAGGTATTCAAGGACGATCGGATCCGTTTCCAACCGGGGCGGAGCCGCTTCGTCGGAGCGAGGCGCGAAGAGAGCAGGCAACGACGCTTTGTTGAAATCATCATTTCGGATGGCGCCTATCGCATAGTTGAGCCCGGTGAATAGGCTGAGGGAGAAGGTGCTCCCGGTGCGCGCGGCAGGGGAATCCGCGAACTGCGTCCTCCCGGCGATCAGCGCGGGGACTTGTTCTACGACGGGACCCTGGACTTGCGCTGCGCCCTGGACTGCTGTTTGCGCCAGGGCTTGGCGGACGCTGAAAGAGGACGCCCAAGCGATATGAAGAGAGGCTAGCGCTGCGAGCGCGCGTCGCTGCATCCGAATAGTCTACTGGACGAGGCCGCTGCCGGTCTGGGTCCAATGGGAACGGCAAGACGAGATAAAGTGCCTATCGTCTGAAGACCCGAAAGTCCTATTCCTATTCGTCGGAAAAGATCCGCCGCGCGTCTTTCAGCCGGCGCGGCGGATCTTTTTGACAAGCGAGGTGGTGGAGAAGCCTTTTTTGAGCGGGATGATGGCGACCTTGCCCGCGTATTGCCGGCCCGCGACCTGTTCAGGGCGATAGTCCCCGCCTTTAACCAGGATGTCCGGCTTGAGCGTGGAAAGCAGGCGCTCGGGTGTATCCTCTGAAAAAGGCGTCGCGGCGTCCACGCAGGAGAGCGCCGCCAGCACGCGCATGCGCGCGGCGACGGGGTTGAGCGGACGCTCCGGGCCCTTGCCCAGCCGCCGGGCCGAAGCATCGGAGTTCACTCCCACGATGAGGCGGTCTCCGAGAGACGCGGCCTTTTCAAGGACCTCGATGTGCCCGGGATGAAGGAGATCGAAGACCCCGTTGGTGAATACCACGCGCAGGCCTTGCCGGGCCCACTGCTTGCGCAGGGCGGCCGCGCGCAGGGGGGGGAGGACCTTGTCTGAGGTGGATACACCCTCCGGAAAAATTCGGGCAGGGACAGACTTGAGGGCGACGGAATTTTTCCGGTTAGTGGGCTTTGGGGGCATGGGGGAAGAGCGCGTCCTCGATGACGCCGCAGAGCGTCTGGATGACCGCGATATGGGTGTCCTGGACATGCGAGGTCTTGTCCGAGGGCACGCAGAGGCAGATGCCGCACAGAGTCTTGAGCTTGCCGCCGGTCTTGCCGGAGAATCCCAGCACATTGAGCCCGAGTTCATGCGCCTTCTTGGCCGCGCGCAGCACGTTCTCGGAATTGCCGCTCGTGGAGATGGCCACGAGCGTGTCGCCGGAGCGTCCGTGCGCTTCGAGCTGGCGCTCGAAGACGGTCTCGAAGCCGAAGTCGTTGGAGATGGCGGTCAGGTCCGAGCTGTTGACCGTGAGCGCGATGGCGCTCAGCGGCGGCCGGTTGCGCTCGAAGCGGCCGACGAGCTCGTCGGCGAAGTTCTGCGCGTCGCAGGCCGACCCGCCGTTGCCGCAGGTGAGGATGCGGCCTCCTTGCCGCAGGGTCTTGAGCAGGACTTCCGACATCCGGGCGATGATTTCGGAGTCTTCAGCGGTGGCGGCCAGGGTGCGGGAACTTTGCAGGAGATTGGCGCGGATGTCCTGCGCTGCGGTCAAGCGTTCTTTGGGATCAGCGTTCTTTTCAATCATGCACGGACCTCCAGTGTCCGGGAGCCAGGAGCCGGGTCCTTTTCAAGCAAGGATCCGGCATAGCCGGTGTCGATCTCGCCGGAGCGGAAGCGGGCGTCTTCCAGCACGCGGCGATGGAAAGGGATGGTCGTGGGGATGCCCTCGATGCAAAACTCGCCCAAGGCCCGGTGCGCGCGGGCGAGTGCCGAGGCGCGGTCAGGGGCGCCGACTACGAGCTTGGCGATGAGGCTGTCGTAGTGGCTGGGCACCGTGTAGCCCGTGTAGATATGCGTCTCCACGCGCACGCCCGGTCCGCCGGGCAGGCGCAGGCTTTCGATCATGCCGGGCCTGGGCGCGAAGCCGTGCGCGGGGTCCTCGGCATTGATGCGGTGCTCGATGGAGTGCGAGCGGATCTCGCCGGCGCGGGCTTGGTCGAAGGAGAGGCGTTCTCCGGCGGCCAGGCGGATCTGTTCGGCCACCAAGTCCAGGCCGGTCACGGTCTCCGTGACGGGGTGCTCGACCTGCAGGCGGGCGTTGACTTCCATGAAGTAGAAGCCGCCTTCAGGGTCGAGCAGGAATTCCACGGTCCCCAGGTTGGAATAGCCGCAGGATTTGGCCAGGCGGATCGCGGCTTCCTGCAGCTTCCGGCGCAAAGACGGGCTCACGGCCGGGGAAGGGGATTCCTCGATGAGCTTCTGATGCCTGCGCTGGACCGTGCAGTCGCGCTCCACCGCGGCGACCACGTTTCCGTGAAGGTCCGCGCAGATCTGGATCTCCACGTGGCGCGGGCGCTCGATGAACTTCTCCAGATAAAGGGTCCCGTCGCCGAAGGCGGCCTGGGCTTCTCCCGCGGCTTTCTCGATCTCAGAGGCCAGGGCAGAGGCTTCGCGGACCATGCGAAGGCCTTTGCCGCCGCCGCCGGCTGCGGCTTTGACCATGACCGGGAAGCCGATCTTCCCTGCCGCGCGCGCCAGGGCGCGCGCGTCTCCCAGGGCTCCGGGCACCACGGGCACGCCGGCTTTCTCGGCGAGGCGTTTGGCCTCGATCTTGTCTCCCAAAGCCGCGATGGCTTCGGGCGGCGGGCCGATGAAGACGAGGCCTTTCTCGCGGCAGGCGAGCGCGAAGCCCGCGTTCTCGGAAAGGAAGCCGTAGCCGGGGTGCACTGCGTCCGCTCCCGTGAGCTTGGCGGCTGCGAGCAGCCGGTCGACGCGCAGATAGCTTTCCTTGGCCTGCGCCGGCCCGATGCAGACCGCCTCGTCGGCCATGCCGACGTGCATGGACTCGCGGTCCGCTTCGGAATAGACGGCCACGGTGCGCAGGCCGAGCTCTCGGCAGGCCCGCAGGACCCTGACCGCGATCTCTCCCCGGTTCGCGACTAATACTTTACCTATCATGGAAATCCACCTTGACCGTCTGGCTCCAAAGATCCACGTGAGCGGCGAGCACGTCCATGCCCGCGCCGCGCAGGCGCACGAGATAGTCCGCTCCGCTCAGATATTCGGGGGCCCACACGTCCGGAGAAAGCTCCATGCGCGAGCCGCGCTCGCGCATGCGCGCGCGCAGTTCGCGAAGGACCTGCTTGCGCCATTGAAGAAGGGTCGTTTCTTCTCCGGGCATGAGCGTGTTCTGGGCCAGGAAAACGGCGTGCGCGCCTGCGCTCCCCGAAAAGATGCCCACGGTATTGCGCGCGTAAGACGCGTCTTCTCCGGGAGGGCAGGTATTGGCCGCGGACCGGTAGTCCGCGAGGGCGCCGGCAAGGTCGTTCTGGAGCACGCGGGCATCCGCGCGAGCGAGCTGGATGTCGCAGCGCTCGGCGGAGCCCAGTTCCGGCAGAGAGAGCAGGATGCCGTATTCCCGTACGGCCTCGCCGGGCTGGTTCAAGCTGTTCTTGTAGAGGTCCGCGAGCACGGCATGCAGGTGGAAGAGGTTCGCGGAATTGAGCTGGGAAGGATATTTCTTGGCCAGTTCCACGGTCGAGCGGCAGGCCGCGAGCGCGCCTTGCGCGTCCTGGCGCATGTAAGCGGCTTCGCAGGCATAGGCCGAGGCCAGAGGGTCCCGCGGATCCACGGCCGCGGCCTGGGCCGCGGCTTGGGAGGCCGCAGCGGCATCGCCGGCGCTCAGCGCGGCTTCAGCCTTGGCGAGCAGGCCCCAGTCATAGGGGCGCGTCCAGCGGCCGTCCTCGAGTTGGAACGACATCCGTTCCTGGATCTGGCCGTCCTGTCCTTGGAATGCGCAGCGGACCAGGGCCCAGTCCGGTTCCTGCATCTCGATCTCCAGGGTTCCGGGTTCCATGGCGGGAGGAAGCAGGAGGCGGAATTCCTCCAGGCTCATCTTGCGGTTGGACTCCGCGCTGAGCAGTCCGTAGGCTTTCTCAACGTCGCCTGTCTGGAGGGCTTGGAGATAGCGCGAGGCGCTGCGCAGGATCTGTAGCTTCGGGTCGCTGTTGCGGCGAAGATGGATGGCTCCCTGGAGCATGAGTCCCAAAAGGAGGAGGAAGACGCCCGCGAGCGTGGAGGTGACCGGGCGCTCCTTGACCTTGCCCACCGCGGCTTTCGCGACCACGGTGGCGGCCTGCGCGTGTCTGCGCATGGTGGCCCGCATCTTCGTGTAATTCTCCTGGGCCCCGGCCTGCGTGCGGTGAGGGGTCTGCGCGGCTCTCGCGGGAACAGGAGCGGGCCGCGCGGGTGGATCGTGTTTGGGCGGAAGCGGATGCTTTTCTTTGTCCGACGGCGATTCGCGCTTCTCCGGGAGGGCCGATTTGGGCTGCGGCGCAGATGCGGGCTTCTCCCGCAAGCGGAATATCCCGGTCTTGGGGAAATCCGGCGGGGTCGAGGAGGGGGGCGGCGGCGGCGCGGGTTCAGGGCTATCGGGTTCTTCGTTTTTGAGCGCGTTGATCGGGGAGAAACGCTCGATCTGCATGGCTCCCGAGGAGGAAGGCCCTTTGGCCGAGGGCGATTTCGCGGCAGGAGCGGGGGATTTCCCCTCGACATCGAAGGGATGCGCGCAGCGGTCGCAGTATTTTTTGGCCGCGGAGTTCTCGAAAGAGCAGGACGGGCAGTATCGGACCAATCGGCCCGAGCACGACGGGCATTTCGCGCTGCCTTTCGGAGCGCTCTTGCCGCACTGAAGGCATCGGATATCGGAGGGGGGTGCCGGGCTCAAGGGCGTATGAAGAAAAGGGCTTGTCCGTATTCCGCGGCTGCGCCGTCCTCAATGGAGCAGGAGACGATGCTTCCGCTGCAGGGAGCCGCGATGGGCTCTTGGGAGGCGCCTGTCTCGATGAATCCGAGAGGGTCTCCTTCTTTCACGGAGCGGCCCTCGCAGGCTTTGCCCGCGAAGCCTTTGGCGCTCGGGCGGTAGAGCCCGACGCCCGGTGAGCGCACCGGCACGAGCGAGCAGGAAGGCATGGGCGCGGGGCTCAAGGCCGCGCCTTCAAGGCGGAAGCCCACGCCCTGGCCGCCGCGGCGATAGGAGACGTCGAGCAGATCCGTTCCGCGTGCCCAGCGAAGCACCTTTTCAAACAGGGCGTCAGCGCTCATTCTTCCTCCTTGGCAAAAGTCCGGAGTCCAGCGGGTCGAAGGCCGCGGGAAGCATGGCGGCTACGCGGGTCAGGACCGTGCTGTCGCGGGCCTTTGGGTCCGTATTGACGAGCAAAAGCTCGGTTTCCTTTGTGCTGAACTCCATCATGACCTGGCGGCAGGCGCCGCAAGGCTGGGCGTTATGGCCGACCACGCAGACGGCTTTGAGGGCCTTCTCTCCGCGGGTGACGGCGCTGCCGATGGCGGTGCGCTCGGCGCAGATGCCCAGGTTGTAGCAGGCATTCTCTACGTTGGTCCCGCTGAAGATGCGGCCGGACTCCGTGAGCACCGCGGCTCCCACGGGGTAGCGGGAGTACGGAGAGTAGGACTGCTTGCGGGCCGACTTCGCGGCCTTGATGAGACGGCGATGCGCCGCGCTCAGGGCTTTGCGGCGGCCGCGCGCGGCAGCGGAGCTCTTACGCGATTTTGACATGCTTGTCGATGAGGAGCCGGAGTTTCTCGGCGGTCTCCCGGGGCATGGCCTCGGGCCGGGTCATGATCGCGTTCTTGAGCGCATCGTTGCAGGCGCAGGCCGGCAGTTTCGCGATCTGCGCGATGGCCGCGGCCAGCAGGCGCTGGGCATTGGCGGAGTTGGCGTGCATCACCGAGATGACTTTCTCCGTGCTGACTTCCTCGCCTTCCTTCCAGCAGTCGTAATCCGTGACCATGGCCGTCATGGCGTAGCAGAGTTCGGCTTCGCGCGCCAGCTTGGCTTCGGGGATCGTGGTCATGCCGATGATATCGTAGCCGAGCTTGCGGTGCGTATGCGACTCCGCGCGCGTGGAGTAGAGCGGCCCCTCCATGCAGACCAGGGTCCCTTTTTCATGGACGCGGATGTTCAGGCCCTTGGCGGACGTCTGGAGCACCGCGCGCATGTGCGCGCAGAAGGGCTCGGCGAAGGGGACATGCGCCACGATGCCGTTCCCGAAGAACGTGGTCCGGCGAAGCACGGTCTTGTCCACGATCTGGTCCGGGATCGTGAAATGCCCGGGCGCCATGGCTTCTTGCAGGGAGCCTACCGCGCCGAAGGAGATGATCTTCTGAGCGCCCAGGCTTTTGAGCGCCCAGATATTGGCTCGGGCGTTGATCTCCGAGGGGAGGAGGGTGTGGTCTCGGCCGTGGCGCGGGAGGAAGGCGCAGCGCACTCCGCTCAAGGTTCCGGTGAGGATCGCGTCCGAGGGCGGGCCGAAAGGCGTGTCGACCGAGAGCTCTTCCTTTTCCGTGAGGCCTTCCATCTTGTAGAGGCCTGAGCCTCCGATGACCGCGACGACGCAGGGGCGGATGTCTTTTCGTGCCATGGGTCAGCGCCCTGCGGCCGCGAGCAGATCCTCATAGATGGGGAAACGGGAGGTGAGCGCGCGTACCTTGCGCCGGATGTCCTTGAGCACGGCCTCGTCGGTCTTGTGCTCCAGGACGGCGATGATCAGGTCTGCGATCTCATCCATCTCCTTTTCTCCCATGCCGCGCGTGGTGACCGCGGGGGTCCCGATGCGCACGCCGCTGGCGATCATGGGCTTCTGCGGGTCGTAGGGGATGGCGTTCTTGTTGACCGTGATCCCGGCCTTGTCGAGCGCGATCTCGGCTTCCTTGCCCGTGCAGTTCTTCGGGCGCAGGTCCACGGAGAAAAGATGGCAGTCCGTGCCGCCGGAGATGATGCGAAGGCCCCGGTCCTGCAGGGCCTTGGCCATGCGGCGCGCGTTGGCTATCACGCGGCGCTGGTATTCCTTGAACTCGGGCTTGAGCGCCTCGCCGAAGCAGACGGCCTTGCCCGCGATCACGTGCATGAGGGGGCCGCCCTGGATGCCCGGGAAGATGGTCTTGTCGAGGGCCTTGGCGTGCGCCTCGCGGCAGAGGATCATGCCGCCGCGCGGGCCGCGCAGGGTCTTGTGCGTGGTGGTGGTCACGAAGTCCGCGTGCGGGATCGGGGAGGGGTAGAGCCCCGCGGCGATGAGCCCGGCGTAGTGCGCGATGTCGGTCGCGAAGTAGGCGCCTACGGAGTCGGCCATAGCCTTGAAGCGCTCCCAGTCGAAGACGCGGGAGTAGTTGGAGGCGCCGGCCAGGATCATCTTAGGCTTGTGCTGGGCCACGAGGTTCTCGGCTTCCTCGTAGTCGAGCAGTTCGTCCTCTTTGCGCACGTTCATGGAGACGATGTTGAAGTACATGCCGGAGAAGTTGAGGGGATGCCCGTGGGAGAGGTGTCCGCCGTGGGCGAGATTGAGCCCCAAGATCGTGTCCCCGGGCTTGAGCACCGAGAGATAGACGCCGATGTTGGCCTGGGTCCCGGAGTGGGGCTGGACGTTGGCGTGCTCGGCGGCGAAGAGCTTCTTGGCGCGCGAGATGGCCAGGTTCTCGACGACGTCGACGTGCTCGCAGCCGCCGTAGTAGCGCTTGCCCGGGTAGCCTTCCGCGTACTTGTTGGTGAGCACGGAGCCCTGCGCCTCGAGCACGGCGGGCGAGACGTAGTTCTCCGAGGCGATGAGCTCCAGGTTCTCGGCCTGGCGCGTCATCTCGTCGTTCATCGCCTTGTACAGCTCAGGATCCTGCTTCATCAATCGTTCCATGGGCATCCCTCTCCATAAGCGCCTGAAGTCCGGCTTCGATATCGTCGCGGGTCGAACGGTAGACGTCTTGCGAGCCGCCGATCGGGTCCGCGACGTCTTTCGCCCCGAATCCGGCGTAATCCAGGAACAGCAGGAGCTTGTCCTGCTGCTTCGGAAAATTTTTTAGGAGCCAGTCCAGGTGGCTTTGCGCCAGGGCCAGGACCAAGTCCGCCCATTCCAGGAGCTCCGGGCTCACGGCCTGGGGCGCGTGGGGGTCCGCGGTGATCCCTCGTTCCGCCAGGACCGCGTGCGCGGCCGGGGGAGTGGGGAAGGCGGGGTCCGGCTTCGTGCCTGCCGAGCGGGCTTCCCAATCCTGAAGGCCGCGGTGCGCGGCCATGTGGTTGAAGAGCCTCTCGGCCATGACGCTGCGGCAAGAGTTCCCAGTGCAGACAAAAAGCACCTTCATCGATACCTGACCGGTCTACGGATTTACAGTCCGGCTGAAGCTTGTTCGATCCGCTCCCGGGAGATCGCGCCTTCCCGCAGGATGCGGACCGGTCCGCTCGCGTCTACGACCGAAGACTCGCGGCCTAATGAGGCCCCGCCGTCCCAAATATAGTCCACGAGGCCTTCGAACTCCCGGGCTGCCCGGCCGCCGTCGGTCAAGGCCGGCATCCCGGAGAGATTGGCGCTCGTGGAAGCCCAAGGCACGCCGGATTCCCGGATCAGATCCCGGAGCGCCGCGTGGTCCGGCACGCGCACGGCCAAACTCGGCTGTTCCGCGGAGGTCAAAACACGCCCATCCGGCGTCGGAGGCAGTACGAGAGTGAGCGCTCCGGGCCAGAAACTCCGAGCCAAAGCCTCGGCCGCCGGGGTCCACTGCACCCAGCGGCAAGCTTCCTCAATGGAATGTATCAAAATGGGTAGGGGTTTCATAGAATCGCGCCGCTTGACCCTATATATATCGCGCGAAGAGGCCTTGATCAGGCCCGTGGTCCCTAATCCATAGACTGTATCCGTCGGGAAGACCAGGAGTCGGCCTTGGCGCGCGGCCTCCGCCAGTTCGCGCAGTTCCGCCGACGGCAGGGGTGTCCCTGCTGGGGTTCGTATAAGTTTAGTTTTCATCAAGTGTAGTGCGTTTTATTTTCGTCACCCCGGCGGAAGCCGGGGGCCAGCTTCGTCCTTTTCTTCTTCGGCTGCCGGTTCAGCGTTCAGGGCGCGAGGATGGAAGAGGACTACGTATTCTCCGGGAGCGCCGTTGCGCTTTTCCAGGGCTTCGCGCACGGAGCGGATGGTCCCGGTGAGCCATTCCTCATGGATCTTGGTGAGTTCTCGGGCGATGACGGCCTGCGCTTCGGGGCCCAGGGCTTCTTCCGCGGTCTTCAGGAGTTCCAGGACGCGGAAAGGCGACTCGTAGACCGCAAGGGTCTTGCCCAAGGTCGCGGCTTCCTTGAGCGCGCGCAGGCGCTTGGAGTGCGCTCGCGGAAGAAAGCCCAGGAAAACGCAGGAATCCGCGGGCAAGCCCGAGCCGCAGAGCGCGGTGGTCAGCGCGCTCGGCCCAGGGAGACTGCAGACGGACAGGCCTTCCTTGCGGGCCAGTGCAACGAGCCGGGCGCCGGGATCCGAGACTACGGGAGTCCCGGCGTCCGAGACCAGGGCCACGGTCTCGGAGCGGCGCAGGCGTTCAAGCAAGCCTTCCATGCAGCGAGGGTCGCGCTCGTCGTAGCGGATCAGAGGCTTGGCCAGATTGTTCCGCTCCATGAGGATGCGGGTCCTTCGCGTGTCCTCGCAGTAGACCACCTTGGCTTCGGCCAGCGCCTTGAGCGCGCGCAAGGTGATGTCTTCGAGGTTTCCGATGGGCGTGGGGACCAGATAGAGCATAAAGGGACGTTCAGCGCGGCGATTGCGCGGCCAAGTGGCGGCGAGCCTCGACTTGGAGGAAGGCTTCCACGACCTTGGGATCGAATTGGGTGCCTTCGCCTTTCTTGAGCTCAGCCAAGGCGGTCTCTCGCGGCAGGCGCTTGCGGTAGGGACGGTCCGAATTCATGGCTTCCCAGGCCGTTATCACGGCCACTATGCGCGAGCCCAGGGGGATCGCATCGCCCTTGAGCCCTTCGGGATAGCCGCGGCCGTTGAACCACTCCTGGTGGTAGAGCACCATCTGCGCGACCGGGCCGAGGAACTTGACCGGGGCCAGCATCCGGTAGCCGATGGTGGTGTGCTTCTTGATTTGCTCGAACTCTTCCGGCGTGAGCTTGCCGGGCTTGGAGAGGATGGACTGGTCGATGCCGATTTTGCCCACGCCCTGGAGCATGGTGGAGAACTCCACGTAGCGGACCTGCTGTTCCGAAAGGCCCAGTTCCCGGGCGAGCTCGCGGGCCCAGGCGCGGGAATCCTCCACGCGGCCCTGGGCATAGGCATCGCGCGCATCCACGGCGTTGGCCAGGGTCTGGACCATCTCCAGATAGAAGGATTCCAGCGTGTCGTAGCGGCGCTGGTGATGCAGGACTACCGCGGCTTCAGCGGAGAGCAGGCACAGGCACTGCAGGGCCGTCTCATCGCTCACGAGGCCGGGCGGGAGTTCGTGAAGATTGAGCACGCCCAGGGCCTTGCCCTTGAGCAGGAGCGGCACGCAGAGCAGGGGCTCCGGGGACTCGGGCACAAGGGGTTTGGGCTCGGCAAAGGCAGGCCCGGCCAGGCGCACGGCTTGTCCCGGGAGTCCTTCTCCAGACTTGAGCGTGAGACTGCGCAGAGAGCGCGGCAGATCGCGGATCGCAGTGGTCGTGAGCGCGCCGCTCTCGTCATCGGCCAGCATCAAGGAGGCCCTGTGCACGCCGGACCATTCACAGACGTTCTCCAGGAAAAGCGTGCAGAATTCGTCGATGGAGACATTTCCCGTGCGGGATGCGCCGTATTCGTGCAGGGCGAGCAGGCGGCGCATGAGGGCGTCGATGCGCAAGGTCTCGGGGTTGCCCAGCTGCGCGGGCCTGGGCGCAGGGGTTCTGCGGCCCTGTTCAATGAGTCGTTTTCGAGCGTGCCACAGGGTCGCGGCCAGTATGACGCAAAAGACTCCGAGGATGCCCGAGAGCATCCTCAGAGTTTAGATTATTTTCGGACAGCTCCGATATCAAGGAGCGCGTGCCTCGACGCATGTCCGCGATGAGGAGCTGTCCTGTTTTTTGTCGTCATTCCGGCGAAAGCCGAAGCAATGAAATGCGCCTGGAACTCATGCGGAGGGACGGTTGCAGTGCAGGATGAGTTCTAGGCGCTCTTCGGTTTGGAGGAGAAACGGTAGCTGAACCAGGAGACCACGGCGTAGACTGCGTTCTGCGCGGCGTAGACCCCGTACTTCCAGAAATCTGCCGACCAGAGCGGAGCCTGGGAGCATTCATAACCGGCCCAGAAGATGAAGCTAAAGGAGGCCAGGAAGAATAAGAGGCTGAGGAGCGGGGTGAATCCGTGCGGCGTCTCCTTGCGCAGGATGGAGAGGATGTCGGGTGCGAAGAGCAGGAGATACATGATCCCCGTGGAGATCTGGATGCCGAGCTTGAGCATGCCGATGCCCGTTGGATCGAGCTGTGCCGTAAGTAAGCCCGGGACCACGGAGACTGCGGCGGAGTATAACCCCAGGCTGGCGGCCAGGATCAAGGCCAAGCTCAGGGCGGTGGCCAGATGGGCCATGCGGTCGCTCAGATGCAGGGACAGCATCGAGAGGATCTTCCCGATGAGCAGGGGCGCCAGCAGGGAGAGGCCGCCGAAGATGTTCTGCACTCCCCAGAAGGCATGGCCGGCCAGGGGGGCGCTGATGAGTCCAAGCGCCAGGGAGGCGCTCACTCCGATGAGAGCGCGCGATACTGGGGTGGCCTTGCCGTTGCCGTCCATGAAAGTCTGAAGGATCTGCGGTATCGGGAAGATGAAGGCCAGGGCGTTGGCGGTCGTGTAGCTCATGGACGAAAGGCGGCTGAACAAAGGGGCCCAGAGCACGTCTGCGCCCTCGGCGAAGGGCCGCAGCGCGGCCAAAGGCAGGGAGAGGGCGAGGGCAGCCGCGCACAATCGCGTCCGAAGAGGGCGGCGGTTCGCCGGCTTGAGGCGCTCGGCCGATTTTTGAAATTGAGTTTCCGGGAAGTCGTTGAACGTCGGGGCCGGTTCTGAGTCCGAGACCGGGGCCAGGTCCTGGCCGAGGAGGCGGGCGAAGCTTTCTTCGGCGCCGGAGCGAAGATCCTCGGAGCCTTCCTGATCGGCGCTCTGAGTGTTTGCATTATTCGCATTCTCAAGCGTGGGATTGAGAGGCCGCATCTCATATCCGCCGTTCCGGTGCAAGATCTTCATCGTCATTCTGGCGGAAGCCGGAATCCAGGAGTTGCTGGGCTCCGGGTCAAGCCCGGAGTGACGATGATCGGCTGGACCCCGGCTTTCGCCGGGGTGACGAGAAGGGATTGACTTCTCAGAGGATGCTGCGTTGTCGATCGTCGAGACAACAGATGAATCGCCGCCGGTGCTGGTCTTGGCGCCGACATTCTTTAAAGAGAGTGTGTCGGCGGCCGTGGGAAGCGTCAGGGAGACGCCTTTTCCCGTGAGGGTATTGGCCGGCAGGGCCAGCGAGACGCCGGAGCCTGAGAGCGTGTTCTCCGGCATCATGAGCGGCGCTGCGACGACCGGAATGTTTCCGGCGAGGATGGAGGTTTGGGCTGAGGGAGCGGTTAGGATCTCAGCGGCCGCGGCATAGGCGCCAAGTCCGGGCGTGCAGATAAAAAAGAAGCCGGAGAAAAGCGCGCACAGCGCTTTTCTATGAGCGGCCCTGATGTTCATGGGAATAGTGTAAAGGAAGCGGCTATGGCGCGGTTGAGTCTAAAGGGAAGGCGGCGAGTAGGTCTCTTGGTCCTCAATTGGAAGGGCGTAGTCCGTCGTGGAACTCGGCAGCCAGCCCGCGGCCCGCATCCGGTTCAAGAGCACTTCCCTGCGCTTGAGGAGCTTGGGGCCTGCGGGACGGCCGGGGTTCCAGCGCTTGGGGCTGGGCAGGGCCGCGGCCAGGGCCACGGCCTCATCCGGCGTTATGTCCGCGGGACTTTTTCCGTAGTAGACCCTGCAGGCTTCAGGGGCGCCGTAGATGCCGGGGCCCCATTCCGCCACGTTCATGTAGAGCTCCAGGATGCGGCGCTTTGAGAGGTTCTCTTCCAATCTTCGGGCGATGAGGAATTCCTTGAGCTTGCGCAGGGGATTTCGGGAGGGAGAGAGATAGAGGTTCCTGGCCAGCTGCTGGGTGATGGTGGAGGCTCCGCGGCGCAGACGCTTCTTCTCCCAGTTGTAGCGGGCCGCTTCCCGCACGGATTCCCAGTCCACGCCTTTATGCTGGTAGAACATGTCGTCTTCGGCGATGACCACCGCATGGACGAGGTTCGGGGACATCTCGGAGAGCGGAGTCCAGCGCATGGGCACCGCGGGCCTGCGTCCCTTCGCGCGTTCTTTTTCGCGGTAGCGCTCGATGAAGGCCGTGGTCTTGGGATTCTCGCGCTTGAGATAGCGCACCTCGGGCAGGGAGGAGAATGAGAATGCCAGCCAGAGCAGGAAGAGCGCGGCGCCGATCCACGACAGCCGTCCGCTCTTCCGAGTCCGGCGAGGACTCATTCAACGGCCTTGTTGCGCGTCATTTCTGCGCCGCGCGGAGGCGTTCAGCCAGTTCGCGCTGGAGATCGGATCGATTTTCCTGGTCCGGATCCTGCCGGCTGCGTTCCTGAAGGAGAGCTTCGTAGCGTTCGGGCGGCAGCATGTCCCGGAGCTGGACCAAGGCGCCGGCGCGGGCCGTTGCCGATGGACTCGCGCGCACGTATTCTTCCAGCAGAGGGATCGCCCGTTCATCATGGGAGGCGAAGACCGCGGTCTCGATATAGAGGCGCGTCCTCTCATCTTTGTCTTTGATAGCCTTCTCCCGCTTATCCAGCAGGAGGCGGATCTCCTCGGCTCCGGCGGCGAGGCCGAGCTTGGCTGCGGCGCGGTGGCGGGTCTCCGGATCTTCCTTCCGGTCCAAGACGATGGCGAGCAGTTTTTTGAGCGTGCTTTGAAGGGCCGCAAGAGGCACGGGAGCGGCCCATGCGATCTTGGCGGCTTCCTGATTGTCGGAGGAACTCGAACGCGACCACGACGCGAACTTATCGAACGCCTCGGGCCAGCAGTAGGCTGCGGCCAAGCCCGCGACGTCCGGGGACTCCTGACTCTTGCGCAGGAGCAGGGGAAGGACTTCGCAGCCTTTCCATGCGGTCAGGGTGGAGAGCGCGGCGAACTGGAGCTGCCAGAGATTGGCCTGCTTCGGGAGCATCTGCGTGGTGCGGCGTCGGGCCGGAAAGCGTTCTTGCGTGAATTTGTCGATGGGCTTGAGCGCGGGTTCGTAGCGCAGGCGCAGGGCTCCGTTCATGCCGAAGATGCGCAAGAACGAATCCTCATCGTTGATGAGCGCCAGGAAATAGGGGCCGAACTCCTGGGCGTCGGCGGGGAGGCGGTGCAGGCAGCGCTGAGCCGCGTCGCGGGACGCGTCGTCCCGGAGGAAAAGCGCCACGAGGATATGGAGGTCTCTTTCGGTCTTCGGGGTCGCGTGCTGGAGCGCGTCGAGCAGGCGGATCTTCTCCTCATTGGAGACCGCGGAGATGTAGTCCGCGCCCAGCTCGGCCGCGGTCTTGCCGGAGAGATCCGGCAGCGCGGGCTCCGCGGACTCGACGGGTTCCGTGGACCTTTGGATGAGCACGACCTCGTTGTTCTTCTGCACGGCGCGGATGTTCGCGGTCTCCGCGCGCGCGCAGGAGGCGAAGAGCAGGGCGGATATCAGCAGGTTCACAGGACCTCCAGCAAGGCTTGCAGTTGGCAATCCCTGTAGCCGTAGGCGTGGATCGCGGTGGTCTCGGGCTTGAGCAGGTCCAAGTCCCAGGGATTTCTCATCAGGATCGCCGCGGTCTTGGCCGGGCAGGCTGAGCGCAGGGCTTTCAAAGTCCGCATCTGGCCCGTAAAGCGCATGGCCTCGAAGCAGAAGAAGAGCGCGACTTCGGCTTTGCGCGCGGCTTTCAAGGCGGGGTCCAGGCTCTTTTCGGAAATGATCGGCGTCGTGCGGAAGACCGCGCGGGGATGCTTGCGCAGGATGCGGGACTTGAGCCGCGCGAAGGCGGCCTGGGGGCTTCCCTCGAAAGTGAATCGGTCGCGCACTTCCTTGAGGTCCGGCCAAAGCACCGCGACTTTCGAGTCTCGCGGCAAGGGCAGGGGCGTTGCGCCCTTGCGGCAGAGTTCCACCGCGCGGCGCGAGATGTCCAGGGCCAGGGCGTCGTCGGGCTTGGGAAGGGCGCGAGGCTTCGGAGACGCGCGCTTGAGAAGGCGTTCTATGCGCGAAAGGGAGGCCTTCCAATGCTCGGCCGGGATGCGGCCCTCTGCCAAGGCCGCGCGCAGGGCCTCGGCGGCTTCGAGCTGGGCCGGCGGCAGGTGCGCCACGATGAGCAGATCATGCCCGGCCAGGAAGGACTCCACCGCGGACTCCGGGATGCCGCGGCTCTCGGTGACCGCGCCCATGCAGAGATCGTCCGATATCGACACGCCTTTGAATCCCAGGTTCTTTCGCAGGAGTCCGTGCATGATCCTGCGCGAAAAGGTCGAGGGCGCGCGCGAGGGATCCAGGGCCGGGTATACGGCATGCGAGCTCATGAGAGAAAGGGTCCCTGCGCGCACGGCCGCGCGGAAAGGCTCCACGTGGCGGCGCATCATCTCAGCGCGGGGGAGCGCCACCGTGGGCAGGGTCAGATGAGCGTCCTGCTTGGCCGCGCCTTTCCCCGGGAAGTGCTTGGCGCAGGCCGCGACTCCGCCGGCCTGCATGCCTCGGATGAAGGCGCAGCCCATCTCTGAGGCCAGCTCCGGGGTCTTGCCGAAGGATCGGATATGGATCCCGGGATTGTAGGACTCGCCCAGCACATCCAAGACGGGCGCCAGGTTCAGGCCGATGCCCAAGGCCGAGAGTTCCGAAGCCATGCGCTCTCCGACCTTGCGCGCGAGCTTCGGGTCTCCGGCTTTGCCCAGGGCCGCGTTGCCCGGGAAAGCCGTCAAACCCGAGGAGAAGCGCAGGACCCAGCCGCCCTCATGGTCCACGGCGAAGAGCAGGGGTCGGCCGACCTTGTCCTGGAGCTCGGCGGTGAGCCGCCGCGTCTGGGCCGGGGACTCGATGTTGCGCGCTAGAAGAAGGATGGAGACCGCGCCGGTCTCTTGGATGCGGCGCACGGCCGTCTTGTCCGCGCGAGGGCCTTCCAGCCCGATCATCAGAGGGGTCAGGGAGTTTTTCATCCTATTTCGACAGGCTGTAGAGTTCGTAGGAGGCGTTGTAGATCGAGAACACGGAGTCCTGCATGAAGACCACGGAAGAGAGGAGATCTTCCGAACTGTAGCGGAAGAAATCGTCGCTGTACCAGTCCTCCTTGCGCACCGCGGAGCTCACGGCCGTGGCGTCGAGGTAGAGGGCGTTGAGCTTGAGCTGGACGTTCTGGACCTGGGCGATGAGGAGCGCGGCCATCTCCGTGAGCTTGGGGTCCGGCAGAGCCTGCGTGGAGGCCATGCGGATGCGCACGGTCAGGTAATAGAGGTTTCCTCGGATCTGTTCGACGCCGCGCGAGAGCGTGGCGAAGTTGTTCTGGATGACGGTGAGGCTGGGCCGCGGATCCTGCTGGGCGAAGGCGAGCTGGAGATTGTTGGTCTGCGCCTTGACGTATAGCTGGATCTGCTCGGCATTGGCCGCCTGCTGGGCGACCTGGTGCGCGATGGCCTTGACCACGTCGAGCATGGCCGGGTCCGCGGACACGCGGGCGGCGCGCTCGCGGGCCTGCAGGAGGCCGTCCCAGAAATAGCGCTCCTGCCAGAGCTTGGCCTCCATGAAGGAGTTTGCCGAGGCCGCGCTCGCGCACAGAAAAAACGCCGCTGCCGATAAGAACGCACTCTTCATCTGGGATAGTGTAGCAAACATGTCCCGGAAACTCGGATAAGAAGATGTTTTCATCCTCCGATGGGTCTCCTGTTAGCGGCGGGTATCCAAGACCCCACCCAGAACGACTCTGATTCCGTAGTGGGAGGGTCCACCGGACCCTCCCCTGCCATCGCCCTCTGCTCGCGGCTGAGTCGACGATCTTGCTCGCACCCGGCCGATCCGACCCACCCCCGTCACCCGTCGGAGAATGCTTTTCCTTCTTCCTGTTTAAAATCTCAGATCCGATATGATAAAACGGCCGTGTACTTCAATGCGAATCTTCGAGGGTCTATTTATTGTCCGAAGAGGGCCGTTGGACTCATAAAGTCGATGAGGGGAATCTGTATTATCGGAACAATGATTAGGCGATCACTATTCTTGTCCATACTGTTGTGTTCGGCGCTGCGGTCGGCGGCTTTTTGTGCGGTCGTAGTGGTTCCGCAAGGCGGGGCTGCGACGGGTGGGGTCGTACCGATTGCGGTCCCGGTCGCGGGATTTACGCAGCCGACGGACTTTTCTTTGCCGCTTTTGCCGGGGATCATTTCTCAGCAGAGCATCCTGCCGACGGAAAGACTCTCGTCGCGGGACGAGATCAGCGCCGAGATCGTCAAGCGGCAGGCTTCCTTCGCGCGAAAGAGTTCGGATTCCGAAGGCGTCTCGATCCCGGTGCATGTCGTCGGCTCGCACAAGAAGAACGCCGATCCTCGATCGAAGAAGCATCTTGTCTCCGCGCTGGAGCGCATCTCCAAGACCATGGCCGAAGGCGGCAAAGGCTCCGTGGAGGCTTCGGTCTACGAGGCGGCCCGCATGTATGAGCAGGCGCTCGCCGAGCAAGATCCGGATGTTGCCCAGCGCTGCATCGCCGATGAGCGGATGAGCCGCCTGCTGGAGAGGGACCCCGCGGCTGCGGCCGGAATCCTTGAGAAAGCCTATGCCCTGCGCGACTTGGGCGTCTTCATGGACGGCGCGAGCAAGAGGGAACTGCTCACCGGGCTTCTTCAGCGCTTCGGCGAGGATTCCTTGCTGCGCGGACTCGGCATGGATTTCAAGGAAGAGACCGTGCTCGGCTGGGTCGCGCGTTATCGTCCGCATCGGCTCAAGGCCGTGCGCTTCGCGATCAAGACCTGGGACGAACTGAGTCCCGAACAGAAACGGTGGTTCTCCGAGGACGGGCAGAGAGAGTCTTCCTGGAAGACTCTTCCTATCGATGCGCGGAATCTGGAAGGGTGGGCGCATTCAGAGGCCAAGAAATGGAAGTCCGAACCGATCCCCAAGACTTTGGAACAGTGGGCGGGGTATCGGACGCGGTATCGCCGCATATTCGAGATGCAGCCTTACAGCGAGAATGTCGCGTTGAGCAAGCATCTGCGCGCGGCCAGGGCGGTTCTGCGCGCGCGCCTGGCCTTGGAGCATGCGGGCTCGGGAAAGCAGGGCGCCGCATTCGCCGGGATCCTTGCAGGTTTGGAGCAGATGTCCAAGGAGGCTCCGTCCAAGCAGCTGGCCTATCTTGCGCAGGCCCTGTCCGGGGTCCCGGACGAGGCCCTGCCGCGCAAGGTCTTCGAGTCCGTCGCCATGGAGAGGGCTCCGCGGCCCGAGGAGAGGCTTTGGAGGAACATTCGCCATGATCTGGCGCGCGGCCTTAAGGCGGCGCTTTGGCGGGAGCTGGCCGGGACCGCGGAGGGCGAGCGGGTTCTCAGGTTCTATGCGCATCGAGGCTTGGACTTGGAGATCGACTACCTTGCAGGGGCGTTGGCGGAATTCCGGCCCATGAACAAGAATATCGTGCTGGATTCCGATATGATCGAGCGCTGGATAAGGCTCAAGGGCCTTACGGCGCAGGCGCTTTTGAAGGATGATAAAACGCTGCGCAGCCTTGCGCGGTATCTGGCGCCGTTCTTCGTGCATGAGGCCGCGCATCATCGCCAAAGCGTCTTCATGGAGCTGCGCGGGCTTGCCGATGAATACCCGCAGGAACAGGAGATCGACGCGGTCTTCTGCGAGGCGCTCTTCATTCTGGAGAAGTCGGAGCGCGATCCGAGCTTCGAGGATGCGATCCCCGCATTCGAGCATAATCTTTCCGTGCAGATGCGGCGCTCTCCCCGGGAGGCGGCCGCGTGGGTCCGGGACAGGTATTCCGAGGAATATTCTCTCGATGAGGAATTGGCCGGGAATCTGGCTTCCATGAAGGGCTTGAGCGCGGAGCGCGGGCATGAGAGTCTGCGGGGAGCGCAGTCCCTGAAAGAGGTGCTTGAAGATACGGGCGATGTGCGCTTTTATAAGCTCAAGCCCAAGCTCTCCAGCCTCTCGGAGGGGGAGCGGGATTTCTGGAAAACTTATATCCTTTACTGGCATAAAAGGATGTCTTCCTGGGCCGCGTCGAGCTATGCGCATGCGGTGCGGGTCGTGGAGGATATTCGGAGGAGAACGCCATGAACATTCGCTTTTATCCGATCATCTGCTCGATCGCGGCTTGCGGCTTGATGTCCGCGGGCTGCGCTCAACTGCGGGGAGCCATCGACGTCAGCGCGGCGACCGAGGTCTGCTTGTTCGAGGGGGATGGGAAGAACATCTCCGTGGAGTTGATCGACGGGGCCGCGCCGAAGTGGAGAAAAGGGATTTTGGCCGAGGCGGGCTTGGCCGAGGCCGCGCCGGGCCGGCATTTGGTGGCCTACTCCGGTTTGGATAAGCCTTTTGCCCCGATATTTACATGCAAGGCCGACCACCGCTACCGCATAAAGGCCGGCGAAGTGGAAGACAGCCGCTATGGGTCTCGACGCGTGTACATGGTCGTGGACGTCGAGACCCAAGAAGTCCTAGCCGCGCAAAAATAACGCGCGGCCCCCGACGGGAATCGAGCTTCAATAGCTTATGGACGGACTGCCTTGAGATGTGGAGGGCGGCGGCGGCGTGGGTGCGGTTTAAGACGCGCAGGCGCGCGTTCAGGACGGGAGATGGGGGAGGCGGGGGCTGGAGCGCTCTAGTTTTGGGCGGAGATGGAGGGCTTTGAAGACTCGGAATAGGCTGTTCCACTCCGGGTTGCCGCGTTTGGAAAGCATGCGGTGAAGGCTTTCCCGCTTGAGGGAGGCCTGCTTGGCCACATGCGTCATGCCGTAGGCTTTGGCTACGGTCGCCAGGGCGGTGAGCACCAACTCGGGATCGTTCTCCTTGAAAGCCACCTGCATGCACGAGTTGAGATAGACTATCGCTCGGTTCGGATGCCTGCGGAATTCTTTGACCTGTTCATCTTCATGGGAAACATGGGGAGCATGGGTTTTCACCGTTGCCTCCAGGAAGCTCTATTGGATCGTCGAACATAGTGTAACGTATAAGTTACTTCCAGTCAAGACTTCGCCGACTTCCTTCGGCGGCAAGACAGGAAGTCCTATGCCACATTTACGAATGAGGGCTGGGAAAGTTCCCTAGTTTACATCTCGTCAAGGGGTGAGAGGAGGCTCGCTTCCCGACTGACTTCAGGAAAGAAAGTCGAGGCGGCCGCGGGAGGCGGACGCCTCAGGGATTGGGCTGCTTCCGGAGCTTCCAGGCGGCGAACAGATATGTCGCGGCCGTGATAGTGGCCAGGATTCCGACGGCCGAGAATGCCCACGCGGGAGAAAGAACGTCGAAGATCTTGCCGAACAGATAGAGGGCCGCCATGACCAAGCCGGTCTCGAGGGTTCTCATGAAGCCGAGGGCCTTGCCGGCCGACTCGTTGGGAAGGCGGGACTGCATGCTGGATTGCATACTGAGATAATTCCCGGCCCATACCAGGCTCAGAAAGGAGACGATGGGGAGCACGGTATAAATGTTCGCGGAGGCGGAGAATCCCCAGATCAAGAGGGTGCCCAAGGCCAGCCAGGGAAGCCACCGATAAGGAGAAGGATCCGAACTCTCGGCGGCGCCGACGAAAGTCTTGAGCAGGAACATCGCGCCGATGAGCTGGCCGAAATTCAAGGCGCTCGACATCCACGCCATCTTGCCGATATCGCCGAGCACGGACTTGGCGAAAAGGGGCAGCACGATGCTTTTGAGCACGCGGTTCATTATGATCGATCCGGAGTTCACGACCGCGATCATTCGGAGGTCTTTCGTGTCGAAGATGACCTTTGCGCCGGTTTTGAGGTCCGAGAAGAACTGTCGGAAGGTCTTCGTTATTCCGCTGGAAGCGGCTTTGGCCGAAGTCTCCGCGGCCGGGATGTCGAGTCCGTAAAAAAAGATCGCGCCGATCAGCAGCGCCGGTGGATGCAGGCAAAGCGCCGCGGCGAGCCCGAACCGATGAAGGAGGAGTCCGCAGAGCAAGGGCGCGAGAGTCCCCGCCACCTCGTAAAGGATATGCTTCTTCGAGTTGAATTTCTCCAGAGGATGCTGCTTGCTCCCGATCAGGCGGGCAGGAATGCAGTCGTTGCCGGCCCTCACGATGCCGAACATGGCGCATCCCAGCGCATGCAAGGGAAGGATGGTCGCCGGAGACGCGAAGCCCCCCAGCAGGACCGCGATGATCGCCGACACCATGAGCGCTTGGCCCGCCATGGCGAAAGCGACGACCTTGTTGGCCGGATTGCGGTCAAGCAGTCCTCCCGAAATCCCGCTGCCCACCGCGATGGAGCCCGTCGCGATCATCGCCATGGCCGCGACCCAGACCGCGCCTCCGAAATGCTGGACCGCGATGAGTTGTCCCACAAGGATGAACGTCTCCATGCCGATCTTGAAGAAGCTCGTCCCCAGCATCACGCGGCGGGCCTTGGCCGCGATCGAGGCGAGCGGCGCCGGCACAAAAGCGTTCGCCGAGGTCTCATCCGCGGGGACGTCCTTCGGCTGCGAGAGTCCCGAACGAGCAGGTTCGACGGCCGGCGAGACTCCGACCGCTTCCTCGGAAGGATTCTTGGACGAAGGGTCCTGATCGTAGAACGACGAGAGCATTGAATCTGCAGCCGCCGGATTCTTCCCGGCGGGATTGTCCAAGCCGCGCGCCAGGGTCTTGACGCTTGAGAGAGGGGAAGTCTTCGGAACGTTTTCGGCCGTGCCGTTTTCTTGGGAAGCAGGGACAAGGCTTCGGTGCTGATCGACGGCGACAACGGCGCGGTGAGAAGCCTGTGTTCGATCCGTTTCAGGGGCTCTTATAGGAAGAGCCGTCTCTTCGGTTGTCTTTAAAGGCTGCGCGGTCTGGGGCAGGTCGGGCAGCGTGAGCGGCCCGACAGGCTTTTCAAGGAGAGGGATCTCCGATGAGAGCGTCGGCAGCGCGTTTTGAGCGCCGATGCCCGCGACCGGGAGCACGACTTGTGCCTGTGAGCCCGCGGTCCCGGCCTGCAGGCTCTGCGCAAAGGCGCGGCTCGCGGCCGGTCCTTGGATGCCGAGAAGGAAGGAGCCGATCAGGACGACGGAGACTGCTTTCTTCAGAGTCTTGAACATGTCTTGCCGTGCCTTTTCTGGATTAAGGATCTAAGTCAAGGATATCTCGATCCGGGCAGGATGCAAAGAGCTTTAAGACCCATGGCTCGATCCATTTTATGCCTATCCCAACATAGGTCTATGGACCCACACGCAGTTGGAGGATGCCCGAGGCAAGGACTGTTATGGGGGGCGGCTATCCGTTGATTTGGCGCAGGCGTTCGAGTTCAGCGGCGAACTCTTTTGGGATCGGCGAGGAGAATCGTACGCGCTTGCGGGTGACGGGATGGAGGAATCCGAGAGTGGCAGCGTGCAGGAGCAGGCGGGGGCACTCGATCGGCTCGAATCCCGCATGCATGTAGTCTCGGATGTAGACGCGCTCGCCGACTACCGGGTGGCCGGCTTCGGAGAGGTGGATTCGGATCTGATGCGTCCTGCCGGTCTCCAGGCGAACCTCGCAAAGCGTCGCCAGCGGCAGATCCTCCAGAACGCGCACATGCGTTACTGCGCGTTTGCCCGTGCCGGGGCGGCGCGCGGAGCCGCGCAGTCCATCGCCGCGGTCGTCTTCCAGCATGGACTCTATGTCCCGGTCTCGCATGCGGCCGTGCGCGACGCAGAGGTAGCTGCGCTCGATGTCGTGGGCTTGGAACAGCTCCTTTAACCAAGTCTCGGCGCGTCTGCTCTTGGCAAAGGCCAGCAGTCCCGAGGTCTCCTTGTCGATGCGGTGCACCGTGAAGAGCGGGGGTTCGACCGAGCTGCGTCCCTTGTGGCGCCAAGCCTCGCGGATGGCGTCCATGGCCGTGCCTTTCTCTTTGGCGTCGAAGGGCACGCTGGAGACTCCGGCGGGCTTGTCGATGACGATGACATGCGCGTCCTCGAAGACGATCTGCGCGGCCGTAGGCGGCTTGGGCGGCCGTGCATGTTCGTCGATGCAGTAGGCCTGGCCGGTTTTGACGCGGAAGGACGGGTCGAGCAGCCGGCGTCCTTCGAGAGATACTTTTCCGCTCTCACAGAGCTCTTTGGCCTTGGACCAGGGAAGAGGCGCTTGGGGTTGCGAGAGTCGGCGGCGCAGCACGGCGCTGAGAGTCAGCCCGTTTTCCTCAGGGTCTATCAGGAATTCTTGTTTCACTTGGAAGCCTTTTATCTTCAATCATTATAGCCCGAAATCTGAAGCTCGGCTGTGGTGCCGGGGGGCAACGGGTGTGTTGAATGAAAGCGGGTGAGAAAGCGGACCCCTGTCACTGGAAACTATTATCGATATTACAAGTTCAGGCGGGAGCATTTCGTGCTATAATGAATGTACGGGGAGACGCTTCCCCTCGCCACAGACGCATGTGAGTAGACGTCGTTAAAGCAAGAGGAATACAAGCACAATGGTTACAGGAAAAGTGAAGTGGTTCAACGACCAGAAGGGGTTCGGATTCATCACGCCGGATGACGGTTCCAGCGATCTTTTTGTTCATCATTCTTCAGTCATGGGTGATGGATTCAAGACTCTGGCCGAGAACCAAGCCGTCGAGTTCGATGTCCAGCAGTCCGACAAGGGACCTCGCGCCGCAAACGTCAAGAAGCTCTAAGCTTCCGACGGCTAAGGGCCGCCCGCGCAGCGATGCGCGGGCGGTTTCTTTTTGGTTAAGTCATTTTACAATTCCACGAAGTTGACCCCCGGCACCGAGACAGCGAGAGCGATTTGATATCATAGACGAAACCATCGGGGGCTGTGCGGATCCCTGATGTCGAGGTCATCGTGAAAAAAACAGCCCATTTGGCGCTCACGCGAAAATACCGTCCCCAGCTCTTCGACGACGTGGTCGGACAGGAGGCGGTCTCCACTACGCTCAAGAACGCGGTTTCCTCCGGACGAACCGCGCATGCCTATCTCTTTTTCGGACCCCGGGGCTGCGGCAAGACCACCTCTGCGCGCATCCTGGCCAAGGCGCTCAACTGCGCCAAGGGGCCCACGCCCACGCCCTGCGGCGAGTGCCCGGCCTGCACCGAGATCGCCGCGGGCTCCTCGATCGACGTGCTGGAGCTCGATGCCGCGAGCAACACGCAGGTCGACAAGATCCGCGAGATGATCATCGAAACGGTCGCTTTGGCGCCCACGCGAGACCGCTACAAGGTCTTCATCATCGACGAAGTCCACATGCTTTCCACGGGGTCCTTCAACGCTTTGCTCAAGACCTTGGAAGAGCCTCCCGCGCACGTGGTCTTCGTTTTGGCCACCACCGAGCTGGCCAAGATCCCGGCCACCATCGTCTCTCGCTGCCAACGCTTCCGTTTCCGGCCCCTGGGCCGCGAGGACATCGCCGGGCATCTTAAGCGCGTGGCGGCCTTGGAGAAGATCACGGTCGAGGCCAAGGCCTTGGAACTCTTCGCCCGCGCCGCGGGCGGAGCCCTGCGCGATGCCATGAGCCTGCTCGACCAAGCCGTGTCCTTCTGCGACGGAAAGCTCACGCGCGAGAATGCCGTGGAGCTTCTGGGCATGCTGCCCGAAGAGCTGCTTTTGGATACCGCCCGCGCCATCCTCGATAAGGATGCGGCGGCTCTCAATGGGCTTCTGGAGCGCATGTCCCAGGAGGGTTATGACCCTTCTCAGCTTCTCAAGGACCTGCGCGAGCGCTTCGAGGACCTTTACATGTTCCGCTTGGGCGTGCTGGAGTCCGTCGATGAGGGATGGAAGCCCTTGGCCGATGGCCGCGGCTCCGAGGTCTTCTCATTCCTCATCAAGCGCGTCAACCGCATCCTGGAGGATCTGAGGCGCTCGGATGCGCCGCAGTCCGCTTTCGAGCTGGGCTTGTTCGGACTCATCGAGTCGGCCTATGATCTCGCGCAGTGGGTCGAGCGTTTGGAGGCTTTGGAAAAGCGTCTGGAATCCGGCGGCGGGAGCGCTGCGCAGTCGGCGCCGACTGCCGCGCGGACTCCCGCGGCTGAAGCGCCTGTACGCGCGGCCTCTGCTCCGAAAGCGAAGGAGGCGCCCAAGCCTTCCGTCGCTGAGGCGTCCGCGCCCGCAAAGCCAAAGGCGGCGCCGGCAAACGACGGCGGGTCAACGGTCGACGGCAGCCTTTTGGAGCGATTCTTGGAGCGGGTGCAGCAGACTAAGCCCGCGCTGGCCGGGATGCTGGGCCAGGCGCGCTTCAGACAGACCGCGCAGGGCGAGTTCCGGCTGAGCTTCGACAATACCTTCAATATGGAGCGCGCCAAGAAGGAGCAGTCCTTCATCGAGAAAGAGCTCTCTTCCGTGGTCGGGCATGCCGCGTCCCTGCATCTTGAAGTCGAGAGCGCCGCGCCCGCGCCCAAGGCCGAGCCCGAGGCGCTTCCCGATGATCCGGGCCTCAAGAAAGTCCTGGGCGTGTTCGGCGGAAAGCCTCGGCCGGTCCAGAAGAAGTGAAGAGCTACGACCGGCTGATCCAGGCGCTGCGAAGACTGCCGGGGGTGGGTCCCAAGCAGGCGGAGCGGCTGGCCATCCATATCATCCGGTCTCCTATATCGGAAGTCGATGCCCTGGCCGCGGCCGTGCGCGAGGCCAAGGCCAACGTGCATGCCTGCGCCAACTGCATGGACTATACGGAAGTCGAGCGTTGTTCTCTCTGCGAGGATCCGGCGCGAGACCGGGGCTTGATCTGCGTCGTGGAACAGCCCGCGGATGTGGATGCCTTGGAGCGCTCTCGCTCCTTCAAGGGCCTCTACCATGTCCTGCACGGGCAGATCGCGCCGCTCTCGGGAGTGGGACCAGAATCCCTGCGCGTGGAAGAGCTCCTTAAGCGCGTGCGCGCAGGCGGAGTGCGCGAGGTGATCCTGGCCACGGACCCGGATACCGAGGGCGAGGCCACGGCCCTCTATCTTTTGCAGCGCCTCAAGCCTTTCGGCGTGAAAGTGACCCGCATCGCCCAAGGCGTTCCTCTGGGCGGGGACCTCGACTACCTCGACGAACAGACGCTTTCCTGCGCCCTCAACAGCCGTCGCGAGATGTAGCTCGAATTTTCCGTTTTCCAAACGCTTTCTTCGGGAAAATTCGGAAGAGTGAATCGGACGACATAATTTATTTGTAGCCGCGGGCCGTGACTTCCACGCATTGGCGGCGGAAGAAGCCGAGGATGCTGGTGAGTTGTTGGTCGATGCGCACGTCGTAGAGCCCGCGCAGGCCGGGCGCCTTGGCGCGGATCTGGGCCAGCGCCGCCTCGAAGCCGCCTTGTCCTCTCGCGGCCGAGAGCGACTGGGCGGAGCGCGTCAGCGGCGAACCCATGGGGACGGATAAGCCGTACTGGCAGCCTCTGCCGTAGAATTCCTGCGTCAGGAGCGCCGCATCCGCGGGGAGTTCCTTTCGCGTCATGCTCACGTAGGATGCGGGTCCTTTGGAGTCATAGAAGACCACGAAGGTCCCGGGCATGATGAGGCCCCATTTCGCCTTGCCTTCGTCTTCTTCCTGCGCTTGAGCGGGAGCAAGGGCGATCAGGGCGAGCAGGAGCGCGCTGCTCAGAGGATTCACTGCAGGGCGACCCGGCCGGTCACCTGGATGCAGGTCTTCGCGTAGAGCCCCAGGATATAGGCCTGGCCGGTGCGGTCTGTTTTCACGTCGTAGAGCATGGCGTTGGGCGGCTCGCCCTTGAGCGCGTCGCGAACGGCCGCGGCATAGCCCGCGTCTCCCCAGGCAAAGAGAAAGAGAGTCGATTTCACGCAGGCTGAGCCCGTTACGGTCTTGTCCGCGCCGGAGGACTTCACATCCGAGGGCGTGGCCGAGCGGTAGGAGTTCGCCATGTGGATGTTCGTGTAGATCAGTCCGCAGCCGGAGAGGGTGAGCGCGGCGACGAGCAGAAGCAGGGGATTCTTCATGCCGCTATCTTCGCACAAATCCCTGAATCGGTGCCAGGGGTCATTTTGCTTGCGTAACTCATAGAGTTACGCAAGCAAAATGACCCCTGGCACCGATTCCCGATCTAGCGGATGCCGCAGACTGCGCTCTTGGCCGCGGCAGCGGGGTTTTCGGCCTTCAAGAGAAGGCATTCCTCTCGCATGAGCCTGCGCCATTGGAGGTCCAGCCTCAGTCTTTCGCGCTCGAGCGTCTCATCCTGTTCGAGCACCTTCATCTGTTTCTCGATCTCCGCGGGCTTCATGCGCACGCCGACGAGGGAGAGGGCGGCGTTCGCGTATCGATGCCAGCCCTCGCCGCGCTCTTGGCACAGGAGTTCTCGCTGCTGGCCGGGCGTGGCCGCGCCGGGGAAGATCTCTTCGCCGTAGTACGGCTTGAGGACCGTCCGGATGAAGGCCGCGGGATCCTTCTCGAATCTCTTCAGGTCGGCGGCGTAGGCGGTTTCCAGGAAGCGGTCCCGCTTGTCGAGCGTTTCGGCCAGTTCTTTTTTGCGCGCCGCGAGCTGGGCGGCCTTAAGACGCCCTTTTTTGAGATCTTTTTGCAGTTCCCGAGCTTTTGCGTCGAGGGCGCGGTGGACGTCGGCGTAGAATCGGTACTGCATGAACCAGGCGTCGAGCTCATTGGCCATCATGTTCAAGCCGCCGCCTTCGCTGAAGGCGTGCGCGTGTCCGCCGACGCCGTGCAGGAGCAGTCCGGCCAATTGCTCGGGGGAGTGGGGCTTTCCGTCCATGTTCAATCGGCTGATGAAGGCCTTGCGGATCGGATCATGGATGTAGTTCTCATCCCGTGAGGAAAGGTCCTTCCACTCCACGGTCACTCCGCGGAGGTTCAGGGCTTCGACTACGCGGCCGGCATCCGATAGCGCGGCCGGATTCGGACGCGGGCTGGACGCGATATAGTCCGCGATCAGGCGCAGAGACGAAATAGTCTGGGGGTCGTGCAGGGGTTTGTTCGCCGAGGTCTGTGCGGCCTCCAGCTTATCGATGTCCGCGCGCAGGTTCGTGAGAAGAGTCTGAGCGTATTGCGCATCCGGGTCCTTGGGCGCGCGCTTCTTGGCAGGCTCAAGTCCGTTCTTGGCCGGTGAGGCCGCAGGGGCCTCGACGGCGTCCGCGGGAGCTTCGGCTTGATGGGCGCTGCCGTCGAAGCTCGAAGAGAGCTTGAGGAGCGCGTCTTCGAGGGAGTTGGCGGGCGTGGTCACGGGCACTTGCGCGAGGCTGCGGCCCAGGCGCTTCTCGGCCGCGCACAGCTTCTTGAGCATGGGCGCAAGTTCCTTGCGCTTGGCTTTGACCGGAGCGGACTTGTCGTTCGAGGTCGATTCCATGAAGAGCGAGGCTGCTTCCATGGAGATTTCCCGGCTGGGCCGTTCCATCACGAAGATCTTCAGATTATGGGTGAGGAAGTCTTCTTCCGAGACCGCCGAGGACTGGTCGCCGCAGAAGGCCTTCCACGCATCGGAGCTGACGCCGACGGAAGCCATGAACCGCGGTTCGTAGCGCGAGGCGCAGGAGTAGGCGGCCATGCTCAGGATGTCGGTTTCGTCGACGTACGCGTTGCACTGTTCTTTCCAAGCCGCTTCGTCGATCCCGTAGTGGACCGCATACTCGGGCTTGAAGCTCTTGCGGCAGGAGCCGACTCCGGCATGCGCGGGGCTCTCGTAGAAGGGTGCCGCAGGCAGGCAGAAGAGGGACAAAGCGATGAGGCGGCAGGTCTTGCTCATGGTCTGACAACGATACTCCAGAATGGATATCCGCGCGAGGGCCGAAAGAAGGGGCGGGCGGTGGGCCTATAGGCCCACCGTACATGGAACTCATTCGGGAAGCTGCGAAGGAGAGTCGCGACATGATGGAACTTTTAAGGGCGATGCTCGTATATTGGGTATGTCTTTCGGGTGGGTCCGGCGTCCTTTGGTCGTTCTTCTGCTCTCAGGCATCGCAGGGCTCTGCGCCCTGCGGGTCCAAGGCGTTTTCCGAGTGCGGCCGGATGAGGCATTGGCGCCCTACCTTTACAAGGACGGCGCCTGCTTCGAGGCCCGGGCGGAGTCCGGGTTCGAGCCCAAGCGCCAAGGCGAGCGCTCATGGGTCGTGATCGAACGCGCGGCGGACTCGTGCGGGAAGGACGACAAAAACGCGGAGGAGTGGACGGTCCTTCCGCGTTTTGCGCGCGCGGCGGCCTATCTCGACGCGAAAGATCCCGCGACAGCCCGGATGCTGCCGGGGCGGAGAGTGCTGATCAAGGGCCGTTTGAGGCCCGGCCGTCCGGGCAGGAATCCCGGGGATTTCTCAGAGAGCTCTTTTTTGGAAGGACGCGGCGCAGCCTATGTCTTCTCGGGAAGAGTCGAGGCCGTGCGCTCACGCGAGGGGTTCTTGTCCCTGCCCGCCGCCGCGGCCGCGCGCGTGCACCGCTCCATTCACTCTTATCTTGGGAGAAGCTTTCCGCAAGAGACCGCGGGAGTGCTCGAAGGACTGCTGCTGGGCTATAAGGGAGCGCTGGCTTCCTCGACGAATCGGACGGTCCAGGATGCCGGGGTCATGCATCTTCTGGTCCCATCGGGCGCAAAGGTGGCGGTGCTCTTGTGCTGGGTCCTGTGGCTTTGCGGCGAGGCCGGGCTTTCGCGCAGCGCGCGCTGGCTCTTGGCCGCCGGCTCCGGGGGCTTCTATGTCCTGGTCATGGGAGCGCAGGCGCCGTATGTGCGCGCGTATCTTTGCTTCACGGCATGGGCCGCGGCCTCGTTCCTTGAGCGGGAATCCGGCGCCCTGCAGTACGTGGCGCTCTCGGCGGCGGCCGTGCTCTGCTGGGAGCCGCGCGAGCTTTTCACCGCGGGATTCCAGATGACCTATGCCGCGGTCCTGGGCTTCCATCTGTGTTCGCATCTTCTGCGGCTCCCGCGCTGCTGGCCGCGTCTTGCCCGCATCTGCGCGCGGGCCGTTCTCGCGAGCGCCGTGGTGCAGGCCGCGCTGTGGCCGGCATTCGCCGCGTATTTCGGCCGGGGCTCGCTTGCCGCCGTCGCGGCCAATCCGATCCTGCTGCCGGCCTCCGGGCCTTGGATGGCCTGCGGCTTCCTGGCCTGGGGCGCGGACGCCTGCGGCTGGGAGATTTGTTCCCGGGCCTTCGCCTGGGCGGCCAAGGCGGGAGCGGATGGGTTCCTGTCCTGCTGCAGGTTCTTCGCCTCCCGGCCGAACGCGGCCGTGGACCTGGCGCCCATGGCTTGGAAGGCCGTCGCAGCCTATTATTCCGGACTCCTTGCCGCGGCCTCTCTTCCTCGTTGGAAGCTCTCGGCGTTGTGGGCCTGCATGGCCCTGGGATTCTGGACCGCGGGGAGATTGGAGCAAGGTCCCTGGGGCTTCGGCATGATCGTGCTCTCCCAGGCGGGGGGCCGCGCCGCGCTTTTGAGATCGCCGGATGGGAGCGCGGCCCTGCTCGATGCGAGGATTCGGCCATCGATCCTGCGTTCGGTCCTGCGTTCAGAATCGTTGAGCCGGGTCGACACGACTCTCCTGCGCGCCGGAGCCGGGCTCGGGCCCAAGCCCGGCAAACTCCTTCCGTTATTGGGGACTCTGCGGGTCCTGCGGCCCGGGGAATCCTTCCTGCGCGCGGGAGTGAGCGTGCGCTCCATTCCGGTCGAGGGCGGAGGATTCCCGACGCTTGTCATCCGCTTCAAGGATCTGGTCATGGAATCCTCCGAGGATTGGCTTCGCGGCCGCGTGTCTTCCGTTCGAGAAGAAGAGTCCGAACGGATGCCGGCACAAGCGCCTGCGCATGCGATAACGCATGTGGCGACATGGGATTTTTGTATAATGATTTCTCCGTCGGGATTTCCGTCCAGCCGATGCGAGGCCGGGCAGATCCTATCGCTTCGCCGCGACGGCGCAGTGAGAATCCTTTCGGATGGGGCGCATGTCCGACTTGAAAAAAGCCAGTAGCTTCCGCACGGTCATTCTTTTTTGCAACGAGCGCAAGCCCGCGGCCGTGCGCGCGGCCGTCGAGGTCCGCCGCCTTCTGCGCGAGCGGGGCGTGTCCGTGCGCGTCGCGCCCAAGGCCGTGGGCGATGTCGGAGTCCGGTCCCTGCGCAGTCCGATCCGGATCGCTAAATCCTCCTTCGACCTAGCCGTGGTCATCGGCGGAGACGGGACCATGCTGCGCGCCGCGCGCGTCCTGGCGGGCTGCTCGGTCCCGCTGCTCGGGATCAATACCGGCGGGCTCGGCTTCCTCAACGCCGTCGATCTCCCGGGATTTCGGCGCGGCCTCGGCCGCATCCTCAACGGAGGATTCCGGATGCAATCGCGCGGCCTTCTTTCCGTGGAGGTCCGCCGCGCGGGCCGCCGCATTTTCGGCCCCCATGCGGCGCTCAATGAATGCGTGGTCCGTTCCGGCGATCAGGTGCGCGCGGTGGTCTTGCGCGTATGGGAAGCCGGCCGCTATGTGGCGGATTATTTCGGAGACGGCCTTATCGTGGCCACGCCCACGGGCTCCACGGCGTATGCCTTGGCCGCGGGCGGACCCGTGGTCCATCCGTCCCTGCCCGCGGTGATCCTGGCGCCGATCTGCCCGCACACCCTGGCCCAGCGTCCCTTGGTGCTCTCCGCGGACGATGCCCTCGTGCTGAGGCTGGAGAGGAAGAGCCCGCAGGACCGGCCCAAGGCCGTCGTCTCCGTGGACGGCCAGATCGAGCAAGTTCTTCACGTGGAAGACGAGGTCATCGTGTCTCCTCATCCGGAGCCGCTCACCGTGCTTTTCGATCCGCGCCGCAGCCACTTCGAGGTCCTGCGCGCCAAGCTGCGCTGGGGTGAGCGCTGATGCTCCGCTCCCTGCGCGTCAAGGATTTCGCCCTGCTCAGCGACGTGCTCGTGGAGTTCGGGCCGGGGCTGAGCGTTTTCACCGGAGAGACCGGCGCCGGGAAGTCCCTGCTCGTCGAGGCGCTGGGATTCCTCCTGGGAGAGCGCGGCAGCGCGGACTGGATCCGCGCCGGAGCCCAGCGCCTGGAAGTCGAGGGCGTCTTCGACTCCTCGGACCTTCCGGCGGCTTTGCGCCAAGAGCTCGGCGCTGCCGGCGAGCGCGTGGCGCTTCGCCGCGAGCTCGACGACACCGGACGCGGAAAGGCTTTCATCGAGGGGAAGTCCGTGCCGGCCGCCCGGCTCGCGGTCGTGGGGGAACAGCTCGCGGATTTTCACGGGCAGCACGAGCATCAGACCCTGCTGCGCCCCGCGCTGCAGATGGAGCTCTTGGATGCCTTCGGCGGCTGCGGGGACCTGCGCGAGCGCACGGCTTGTGCTCATGCTTCCTGGAAGGGGCTCTGCGCGGAGAAGGAGTCTTTGTCCATCAGCGAGGAGGAGCGCCGCCGCCGCGCGGACCTCTGCGAGTTCCAGCTGCGCGAGATCGACGAGGCCGCGCCCAAGCCCGGCGAGGACGAGGCCCTGGAGATCGAGCTCCCGCGCTTGAAGAATGCCGCGAAGCTCATCGAATCCTCCGAGCAGTGCTGCGAGCTGCTTCTTCGGCAGGAAGGCTCGGTCGAGGAACTGCTGGCCAAGACCGAGCGCTTGGCCGCGGAACTTTCCCGGCTCGATCCTTCCCTGCAAAGCGTCGCGGGCTCCATCGCCGCGGCTCGCGAGGCGGTCCAGGAGACGGCTTCCCGCCTGGCCGAATACCGCGGACGCATCGAAGACCGGCCCGTGAACTTGGATTCCATCATCCTCCGGCAAGACAAGCTCGCCAAGCTCAAGAAGAAGTACGGGCCTTCGCTCTCCGACGTGGCCGCTCACCGCGAGAAGGTCTCCTCGGAACTGAAGCTTTTGGAGCGCAGGGAAGAGCGGATCGCGGACATCGACAAGGATCTTTCGGCCGCGCAAGCCGCGCTCTCGCAGGCCTGCGACAAGCTCCACGACGCGCGCGTGAAGGCCGGACGAAAACTCTCGGAGCGGGCGCTCTGTGAACTCAAGGACCTCGGCATGCCCGCGGTCCGGTTCTCGGCGTCCGTGGAGCTGGAGGAAGGGTCCTGGTCCGCTTCGGGCTGCGACCGCGTGGAGTTCCTCATCGCCCCGAATCCCGGGGAGCCCATGAAGCCCTTGCGCTCCATCGCCTCGGGCGGGGAGCTTTCCCGCGTCATGCTCGCGCTCAAGACCGTCTTCGCGCGCCAGGACCGCGTGGGACTGCTCGTTTTCGACGAGGTGGACACCGGCGTGGGAGGGATCACGGCGCGCGCCGTGGGCTCGAAGCTGCGCGAGGTGAGCCGCTGCCGGCAGGTGCTCTGCGTCACCCACCTGCCGCAGGTCGCCTGCTTCGCGGACGGGCATTTCGAGGTGACCAAGCGCGTCAGCGGCGGACGGACCACCGCGCGCGCCGAGCGTCTGGAAGGGGATTCGCGGCTGGACGCGCTGGCGCGCATGCTCGGCGGCGCCCGTCCCACCGAGGCCGCGCGAAAACATGCCGAAGAACTATTGAGGTCACTATGAGCGACATCCGCGTGCGTTTTGCGCCGTCCCCCACGGGCTACCTGCATATTGGAGGGGCGCGCACCGCGCTCTTCAATTGGCTCTTCGCGCGCAAGCACAAGGGCACCTTCATCCTGCGCATCGAGGATACCGACGAGGTTCGCTCCACGCGGGAGTCCGTGGCCGCCATCATCGACTCCATGCGCTGGCTGGGCCTCGACTGGGACGAGGGCCCCATGGAGGCCTCCGAGGGCTGGGGCGCGCGCGGCTCCTACGGTCCCTATTTCCAGATGGAGCGCCTGGAGCTCTATCAGCGCGAGACCCAGCGCCTGCTCGCAGACGGCAAGGCCTACCGCTGCTACTGCACCAAGGAAGAGCTGGAAGCCGGCCGCCAGAAGGCGCAGGCCGAGAAGCGGCCCATCCGCTACGACGGACGCTGCCGGCATCTGACGCCCGCGCAGGAGAAGGAATTGCAGGCGCAGGGCCGCAAGGCTTCCGTGCGCCTGCGCATGCCTCAGGACGGGCAGACCGTGGTGCCGGATAGCATCCGCGGAGACGTGTCTTTCGAGAACTCGCTCCTGCAGGACTTCGTCATCCAGAAGAACACGGGCGGACCGACCTACAACTTCGCCTGCGTCATCGACGACCACACGATGGCCGTCACTCATGTCGTGCGCGGAGACGAGCATCTTTCCAACACGCCTCTGCAGCTGCGGCTCTATGAGGCTTTGGGCTGGAAGCCGCCGGTGTTCGCGCACCTGTCCATGATCCTCGGGCCCGACGGAGCCAAGCTCTCCAAGCGTCATGGGGCCACCTCCGTGCTGGAGTACAAGGCGCAGGGCTACCTGCCGGAGACCATGCGCAACTATCTGGCCCTGCTCGGCTGGTCCACGCGCGATTCCCAGCAGCTCTTCTCGCCCGAGGACCTTGTCTCGAAGTTCGATCTGGAAGGCTGTCAGAAGAACCCGGCTACCTTCGATCCCGTGAAGCTCGACTGGATGAACGGCGAGAATATCCGTCATCTCTCCAAGGAGCGGCTTTTCGAGGAAACGCTCCCGTTCCTGCGCGAGAGCGGCCTGGAGGATGGGGAGCGCTTGCGGGCGGTCGTGGCCATGGAACAAGAGAAGGTCAAGCGCCTGACCGAGATGGCGGGCCGCGTGGACTTCTTCTTCAAGGACGTGGTCTATGACCCGAAGGCCGTGGACAAGGTCCTGCGCAAGGACGGCGCCGCCGCGGTCTTGGAGGGACTGGGGACTCTGCTCAAGGAAGAATCGGATTTCACGGAGAAGGCGTTGGAGAACGCCATTCGCCGCTTTTGCGAGAGCCGGGGACTGAAGACCTCCGCGGTCTTCCATCCTCTGCGCGTTGCGGTCTCGGGTCGGACCGATGGGCCCACGCTCTTCCTGATGCTCGAACTTTTGGGGAGGGAGAAGGTCTTGTCGCGGCTCGCCCAAGCTCAAGGGAGTCTTTCTTGAACGTCCTGGTCGCGGAAGACGACGCCCTCTCGAGGAAGATGCTCGAGCGAGTGCTCGTCGACAGCGGCCATCACGTCTGCGCCGTGGGCGGTTCGACCGAACTCCTGGCCGTTTGCGGCCGCTGCGCCTATGAACTCGTGCTCTCCGACATCCATTTCGGGGCTGATGAGGCCGACGGCATCGCCGCCTGCCTGAGGATATTGCGCGATCATCCGGGCTTGGGAATCGTGATGATGACCGCGGATCCCGATGATGCCCGGCGCGCCCAGGCAGCGGGATTCGCCGAGGTCCTTCTGAAGCCCTTTACCGTGGATCAGCTCTTCGCGGCGCTCGACCGCGCGGCGCGCTCTCGCCGGGCCTCGGCCGGCCCGGATGCCGTGCTCCCTATCCGACCGTATTGAATCTGTAACACCGAAACGACAGACTATCGGAGCCATGCGCTATTGGCTCTATCACGATACGCGCATCCTTGGACCTTTCTCCAGGGAGGATCTCGCGTCCCAGTCCAGCTTGGGACCCGAGAGTCTCGTCTGCGAGGAAGGGGCCGGGGGTGCCTGCGAAAAGGACTGGAGGACCCTGGGCAGTCTGACTGGGAGTTCTCCGTCCGCCGGCGTCGCCCTCGCCGATCCGCCTGCGGGATTCGACGCTTTTCGCGAGTTCAAGCACGAGGCAGGATCCGCGCTCCAGGCTCTGGGCATCTCCACCGACCTGGGGGCTGCCGTGTTCGCGGATCCGAGCATGGCGGATCTGTGGCCTTCCGTGCTCCAGGGGTCCATGGTGGAGGGCCTGCCTGCCGGGCAGGACCAATATACCGCGCAGCTTGAAGACAGGCTCGTCCGTCTTAAAGAAGAGTTCGTGGGCATGCAGGAAAGACAGAGAGAGGTCAGCGAGGAGATCGAACGCAAGGATCGCCTGATCGCGGAGAAGGAGCGGTCGTTGGCGGAACTCCGAGGGATTCTGGAGCGGCGGCGCGTTCTCGCCTCCGAGGCGGAATCCGTCGCCGCATCCTTTGGGGCTGATCCTGCGGGACCCGCAATCCAGCGGGGAGTGAGCACTCCGGAATCCGTTAGGGCTGATCCTGCGGTGCTGCCGATGATGCCGACGATCTTATCTCCTGCTCCGTCGCCGCAAGCTCCCAAGCCGGTCCCTGCGCCGATTGTTCCTTCTCCGATGCCGGAGATCCCGGTATTGCCTGCGGCGAGACAGGAGGATGATAAGCCGAGCATCGTGGAGATAGATCTTCAGGAAATCCCTGCCGAAGAGCCGGCTGTTCCTGCTTCCGAAGTCCTGGAGATTCCCTCGGGCTCCGCAATCCCCGAGATCCCGGCTGTTGTGGAAATCCCTTCGGCTTCGCAGCCCCCGGCGGTCGTGGAAGTCCCTTCGGCGCCGGAGACCCTGCCGGTCGTCGAAGTATCGTCCCAGGCCGGGGAATCGCCGAAGCCGTCGGCCGCGGCTGTTCCTGCGCAGCCGCCGCAGATGTTCGAGATCGAGTCCCTGGCCGGGGGGGCGCAGATCCAGGCCGCGCCTCTTGCGGTGCAGGAACCCCAGGCCTTCGAGGTCACGGCGCTCGGCGGCTCCGCAGCCTTGGAATCCGCGGCAGTCCCGCTTCCGGAGACAGGGATGCTTTCCATGCCGGCGCCCAGCCCGGTAGGTGCGCTTTCCGATCTCCCGCCGCCTCTGGAACTCGGCGAGGCGCCTGTCATGGCGCCTCCTCCGCCGTTTGTCGGCGAGGCCGTGCCGCCGAAGACGGTCATCTTCTCCATGCAGCCGCAGGGAGGGGAAGTCCATGGGGTCTCGGCCATGCAGCCGCCGCCATTCGAGCCCGCTTATCCTTTCATGCCGAAATCCGCGACGCAGACCGATCCCATGGGCCGTTCCGCCACGCCGGCCGGTCAGCCCAAGACCATCCTTTTCGGCGCTCCGCTCGTTCCTTCGCCCGGCGCCGCCGGCGCAATGGGGACAGGGACAAGCGCCGCCCCATCCTCCTGGGGAGCGGGGTCTCCGGCTGTTCAGACCGAGAGTCCGTTCCGTCAGCCGGTGACGCCGACGGGGAAGCTCTCCGGCTCGTCCATGGACATGCTGGATATGTCTCCCACAGATCCCGGCCGCAGGCCCACTCTCCAGAAGACGCCGTCGACCGATTCTCCTTCGACTTTCCAGAAACGCAGGAGCGGAAACAAGGGCTTCTTGGTCGTGCTCGGTTCCGGGATCGTGATCCTGATCTTGTTGGCGGCCTTCTTTCTGCACAATCCCAAGGAGATGCGCGTGCTCGTCGACATGGGACCGCAGAAGAAGGCGCAGCAGGAGACGGAGCTGCAGCCCATGGACGGACTTCCTCCCGCTCAACCTTCCCCTGCGGCCCCTGTCGCGGGACAGGCGGCTTCGGTCGATGCCTCGCTTCAGACCGGTGCGCCGGCTGCCTCCGGGAATGAAGTCCCTGTGCAGGCGGCTCCGGCTGTCGGGAGCGATTTCATCCAGGATGAGAGCATCCAGGCCTTGGAGATCGCCAAGAATCACGTCCTGGATAAGGCTCGCGGCAATATCTCGCAGTGGCTGCAGTATTCCTTCCTCTCTCCCGGCAACGAAGAAGAATGGTCTTCAGCCGCGGTCCAGAAGGATATCTATCTCGTCACGTATCGCGTGTTCAAGGGGGGCCGCAGGAACGATGCCCAGCCCATCACCTATCTCTTCGAGGTGGATCTTCCCGGCGCGAAGGTCCTCGGGAAGAATCCCTCGGCGCGCAGCCTCTTGGGAGGGCCGGACGAAGGAGCCGAAGCGGGTTTGGCCGGCGCGCAGGACAGGGGCGGCGCGGCATCAAGGCCCAAGACTAAGGCCGCACGCAAGGCGCGTGCGGCAGCCAAGCCCGCTTCGCACGATCCTCCTCCATTGCCGGACGATGAAGAGCTCGACCGCATCCGGAGTCCGCGTCGCGCCAAGGGTTTCAATAACCCTGGTCCGGACGGAGAGTAGGCGCCTTGACAAATAATCGAGGGGCTGTTAACTAATATCGGCGGCTGCTGAGTCGGATAGAGGGCGAACACGATCAAGATGCCTGAAGAAAAGCCTCCGGCGAACATCATCTCCCTGAGCCTCCCCAAGAGGCTCGGCGACCTTATGGTCCAAGGGAAGGTCCTCACCGAGGAACAGCTGGCCCAGGCGCTCCAGCAGCAGCGCCAGAGCGGCGGGAAGCTCGGCACCATCCTCATCCACAACGGCGCCATCACCGAGGACCAGCTCATACAATTCTTGGGCGAGCAGTGCGGCATCCAATATATCCGTCTCAAGGAGGTGGAGCAGGTCGACCCGGAAGTTCTGGCCAAGGTTCCGGAGTCTTTGGCCCGCCAGCATGTGATCTTCCCCTATAAGATCGAGAGCGGAATACTTTCCCTGGCCGTGGCCGACCCGCTCAACGTGCTGGTCCTCGATGATCTTAAGATGATGACCGGACTCGACATCCAGGCCGTGCTGGCCTCGGATGCGGACATCGTCGACTCCATCGACCGGCATTATGGGAAGCAGTCCGCGCAGGGGGCCTTGGAGGAGATCGTCAAGGCCACCGGATCCGATGAGAAGACGGCGCAAGGCGTGGACGTGGTCAGCCATGAGCAGGAGCAGGCGGCCGCCGGCGAGAGCATCCTCAGCCTGGAGAAATCGGGCGATGACGCGCCCATCATCCAGATCGTCAATCTGATCATCAGTTCCGCCATCAAGGCCAAGGCCTCGGACATCCATCTGGAGCCCTTTCCCAAGGAGATGAAGGTCCGCTTCCGCATCGACGGCGTGCTCAACGAGCAGCCGGCGCCGCCCAAGCGCTTCCAGAACGCGCTGGCCTCCCGCATCAAGATCATGGCGAATCTCGACATCGCGGAGAAGCGCCTGCCCCAGGACGGCCGCATCAAGCTCAAGATCGGAGCCAAGGAGTACGCCCTGCGCGTCTCCACCTTGCCCGTGGTCTACGGCGAGAAGATCGTCATGCGCATCCTGGACTCCTCGGGGCTTCAGGTGGACGTCAAGAAGCTGGGCTTCGAGCCCGAGGCCTATGCCATCTTCCAGCGCGCTCTGAAAGCGCCTTACGGGATCAATCTCATCACCGGGCCCACCGGAAGCGGAAAATCCACGACTCTCTACTCCGCCTTGAGCGCGCTCAACGAGCCGGGGGTGAATATCTCCACGGTCGAGGACCCCGTCGAGTACCAGCTCGTGGGCATCAACCAGGTCAACGTCAATCCCGAGATCGGGCTCAACTTTGCCGCGGGCTTAAGGTCCTTCCTGCGCCAGGACCCGGATATCATCATGGTCGGCGAGATCCGCGACCTGGAGACGATCTCCATCGCCATCAATGCGGCCTTGACCGGCCACCTCGTGTTCTCAACGCTGCACACCAATGACTCAGCCGGAGCTATCACGCGCATGGGCATGATGGGCATCGAGCCTTTCCTTATGAGCTCCGCCCTGCTCATGGTGGTGGCCCAACGCCTGGTCCGCTCCATCTGCCCGCGCTGCCGGGAGAGCTATGAGGTGGACGTGGACTGGCTCATCAAGCTCGGGGTGTCCAAGAATCTGATGCAGGCCGAAGGGGGCAAGGTCGCCTTGGCCAAGGGCCGAGGCTGCGACAACTGCGCGGGCACGGGCTACCGCGGCCGCGCGGGCCTCTACGAGGTGCTCGACGTGACCGATCCTATCCGGGAGCTGATCCTGGAGAAGGCCCCCATCGCCGTGCTTAAGGAGCAGGCCCGCAAGCAGGGGATGCTGACTTTGCGCATGTGCGCGGTCCGCAAGCTGCTCTCCGGTGCGACCACGGTCGAGGAGATGATCCGCGTCACGGCCTCCGACGCGGGTTAAGGCTCCTTTTGCATGCTTTATCATTTGAAGGAGCCTAATCTGCTATGATGGGCGCATTCGCATAAGGGGAAAACCATGGTCTCGATGAGCGAATTGTTCATGATGATGCATGAGCGCAGAGCCTCCGACCTGCATCTCACGGCCGGAGCGCCTCCTACTTTGCGCGTGGACGGAGAGCTGGTGCCCACGCCTTTCGAGCGCCTCACCGGCGAGGCCACCCAGCAGCTCGTCTTCTCTCTCATGACCGACGACCAGCGCCAGCGCTTCGAAGCCAAGAACGAGCTGGACATGGCCTTCGGCCTCAAGGGCATCGGGCGCCTGCGCATGAACGTCTTCCGCCAGCGCGGAGCCGTGGGCGCGGCCATCCGCTCCATCCCGCAGACCTTCATGACCTTCGAGGAGCTGGGCCTTCCCGCGGTCATTTACGAGGTCATGAAGATCCAGAAGGGGCTCGTGCTGGTGACCGGGCCCACGGGCAGCGGCAAGTCCACGACGCTGGCCTGCATGATCGACTATCTCAACGAGCGGGAGAAGCTCCATATCGTCACGGTCGAGGACCCCATCGAATACGTGCACCAGCATAAGAAGAGCCTGGTCAATCAGCGCGAGATCGGCGCGGACACCGAGAACTTCGGGATGGCCCTGCGTCACGTCCTGCGCCAGGATCCCGACGTCATCCTCATCGGCGAGATGCGCGACCTGGAGACCATCCAGGCGGCGCTCACCATCGCCGAGACGGGCCACCTCGTCTTCGCCACCCTGCACACCACGGACTCGGCGCAGACGATCAACCGCATCATCGACGTCTTCCCTCCGCATCAGCAGGAGCAGATCCGCGTGCAGCTCTCCTTCGTGCTCCAGGGCGTGTTCTGCCAAGTGCTCATCCCGCACGTCTCCGGGACCGGCCGCGCGCTGGCCAGCGAGGTGCTCATCGTCACCCCCGCCATCCGCAACCTGGTGCGCGAGCAGAAGGTCGAGCAGATCCAGATGACGATCCAGACCGGCGGGAAGTTCGGCATGCAGACGCTCAACCAGGGACTCTGCGACCTTTACCGCAAGCAGCGCATCTCCTTCCAGGAGGCGCTGCTCAGGTCTTCGGACCCCGAGGATCTCAAGCGGCTCATCCAGAGGACATAAGACATGGCGATTTTCGTTTATAAAGCCAAAGCGGCGGATGGGGCGGTGCTTTCCGGCAAGATCGAGGCTTCCAATCAGAAGGGTGCGTCTGAAAAACTCCGCCTGCAGAAGCTGAACGTCCTGGAGCTCAAGGAGTCCGGCGGGCTCGTCGAAACGATCAAGAAGAAGCTTGGGCTGGGAGGGAGCGTCGGCTCCAAGGACCTCGTGATATTCTCCAGGCAGCTCTCCACCTTGGTCTCCGCGGGCGTTCCCATCGTCCAGGGACTCACCATCCTCGAAGAGCAGATGGAGAACCCTGTTTTCCGCTCGGTGGTCGGCGAGGTCCGCACCGACATCGAGGCGGGCCTTTCCATCTCCGACGGGCTCAAGAAGCATCCGCGCGTCTTCCCGGAGATCTACACGGCCATGATCAAGGCCGGAGAACTGGGCGGAATCCTGGACACTATCTTGGAGCGGCTTTCCGGCTTCCTGGAGAGCGCGGAGGCGCTCAAGGGCAAGGTCAAATCCGCCATGATGTATCCGGCGATCGTGCTCACCATCTGCTCGGTCGTGACCATATTCCTCTTGACCTTCGTCATCCCCACGTTCAAGACGATCTTCTCGAGCTTCAACCGCGAATTGCCGATCCCGACGCAAGTTCTCATCAATCTTTCCGACACTCTGCGCGCGCGCTGGTACATGATCTTCATCATCCCGGCGGCGTGCTTCTACGCCTTCAAGCGCTTCTATGCCACGCCCGCGGGGCATCGCTGGTGCGACCAGAAGTTTCTGCAGGCGCCGGTCTTCGGCGTCCTGCTTAAGAAGGTCGCGGTCGCCAAGTTTTCGCGCACGCTCGGCACCCTGATCAAGTCCGGCGTGCCCATCATGCAGGGTTTGGAGACCGTGGCGGCCACGGCCGGCAACAAGGTCATCGAAGACGCCGTGCTGAGCGCGCGGGAGTCCATTCGGGAGGGCGGACGGCTCGCCGATCCTCTCAAGAAGTGCGGGCTCTTCCCTCCCATGGTGACGCAGATGATCTCCGTGGGAGAAGAGACCGGTTCCCTCGATATCATGCTCGTCAAGATCGCTGATTTCTACGACACCGAGGTCGATGCCGCGGTCAAGGGACTGACCTCCATGATCGAGCCCATCGTGATCGTGATCATGGGCATCGTCATCGGAAGCATCGTCATCGCCATGTTCATGCCCATGTTCGAGATGGGCAGCATGGCCGGCTAGATCCGGATTTTCCGGCTGCGAATATATTTCCGTGCGAAAATCCGGATGATTTTTTCTTCGTCATCCCGGCAGGAACCAGAAACTTGATAAGCGTTTTATCGTCATTCCGGCGGAAGCCGGAATCCAGCGTTGTTCGTCGGTTATTGTCGGTCGATGTCGCGGCGAATATCGTCTAAAGAACGCGTGCGTCCTTCTTGCGCCTCGCGATGAGCTTGACGGAGTTTTTTCATGTTGATGCCGTAGAGTGCGCCTTCTTGTTCTAAGAGGCGGCGCTTGGCGGCGATGCCTCCGCGTGCGCTGAAGCCGGTCATGGAGCCGTCGGCGCCCACGACGCGGTGGCAGGGGACGATCGGGGCGAAGGGGTTCTTTCCCAGGGCTTGGCCCACGGCGCGCGCGGCCTTGGGCTTGCCGATCCTGCGAGCGACCCAGCCGTAGGTGCGCACCTGGCCTTTCGGGATCTCGGCGCAGGCCTTCCAGACCGCGCGATAGAACGCAGGGTAGCCTTTCATCTTTTCGAGGATGCGCTTAGACAGTTTCATGGGGAGGCTCCTTTTTTTTTAGGCGGTTCGGCGGGTGGTCCCTTGCGGTCGCCCAGCAGGGCTTTTTTTCGCAGGAGGCGGTGGTATTTCACGGCGAAGCGGTGGGCTTCGTCCCGCAGCCGCTGAAGAAGGCGCAGGGCAGGCCGACGGCGCTCCAAGATCAGGGGCTCGGGTCTGCCGGAGAGGAAGACCTCTTCCTCTCGCTTTGCCAGGGCCGCCAAGGGCACATGCAGCTTGAGAGCTTGGAGCGCATTCTCCGCGGCCGAGAGCTGGCCCTTGCCGCCGTCGACTAATAGAAGATCCGGCAGAGGAGAGCCTTCTTTGATAAGTCCGCGCAAGCGGCGCTCCACGGCTTCGGCCATGGATGCGAAATCGTCGTTGCCGCCGGACTCCTCGGCCGGTGCGCTGTCTTTGGCGTTCTGCGCCGCGGTCCTTTGGATGCGCATGCGGCGGTAGTGCGCCGTATGCGGTTCCGCGGCCATGAAGCAGACCACCGAGGCCACGGTCTGGCGGCCGAAGAGATGCGAGATGTCGATGCACTCGATATGATGAGGAGGAGTCTTGAGTCCGAGCGCCTCCTGCAGGTCGGTCACGGCCGAGGAGTCGCGCAGCCCGGATTCCACCTGTTCCGGCCGGATCTCTTCATAGCGGACCTGCTCGGACATGTGCTCCAAGGCTCGGGCATTATCCCTGCACCTTGCCGCGCGCTCGAAATCCATGGAGGAGGAGGCCGCGGCCATCTCTCCTGTCAGGCGCTTTCGCAGCTGCGAGAAACGGCCGGAGAAGAAGCAGTGCGCATCTTTGGCGATGCGGCGGTAGTCCTCGGGGCTTATCCTGCCCGCGCAGGGCGCCGGACACTCTCCGGTGTGGTAATAGAGGCAGGAGCGGATCTTCTTCTGCGCAAGAGGGTGTTGGAGCGAGAAGGCGTATTCGCAGGGCCGCAGGGGGAATATCTTCCTGCGCCAGAGCAGCTTAAGCAGGCTGCGCACGGCCGAAACGTTCGGATAGGGGCCGAAGTAGGCGGCTTTGTCGCGCAGTTTCTTGCGCACGACCGAAAGGCGGGGGAAGTCCTCCTGCAAGGAGAGCTTGATGTAAGGATAGGACTTATCGTCCTTCCAGAGCGCGTTGAAGAAGGGCTGATGCCTGTAGATGAGGCGGCGTTCCCAGACCAAGGCCTCGCGCTCGCTGGCGCAGGAAAGGTAGTCGATCTTGCGGATGAGCGGGGCCAGGGTCTGGTTCTTGAGGTCCGGCTTGTTCGGGTTAAAATACTGCGAGACGCGCTTGGCCAGGTCCTTGGCCTTGCCCACGTAGAGTACATGCCCGTCCGCCCCGCGCATGATGTACACCCCGCAAGCATGCGGCAGATGCGCTCTTAGAGGCATGGAGGAGCCCATGCCTCCATTCTATCATTCGGTTGCGGTTGACGGGGCGTCGACGAGAAAGCTATAATGGGTACAGGAACTTGTGCGGAGCCCTTTTGAGGGCCGCGCGGCCTTGGGGCCGCGGTGCGCGGGTCCTGGACTGTAAGGAGTCATTTTATGAAGCTCAAGACCGGACGACATACAAGCGCGATCAAGACCCAGCGGATGGCCGAGCGCCGCACGCTCCACAACCGCGGCATCAAGAAGGGCGCGCGCGATATCACCAAGGAAATGATCACCGTGGCCGGGACCAAGGACGCCGCCAAGACTGAGGAACTCTATCGCAAGAGCTGTTCCGCTTGGGACAAGGCCTCCAAGTCGGGCGCGGTCCATTGGAGGACCGTGGCCCGCAAGAAGTCCCGCATGGCCGCGCAGGTCAAGAAGATACTTGCGCAGCCCGCAGCCGCGGCCTAAGACATAGGCTGAAGCGCAAAGAGTCCGGCCGCCCAAACAGGGCGGCCGGACTCTTTTGTGTGGCTGGATTCCGGCCTTCGCCGGAATGACGAGGAGAGGTGCCGGAATGACGGATGGGTGTTCCGGAAAAGGCGAAGAGGCGCGTCAGGATTTTAGGCGGAGGATCCAGGCGGTCAGGCGTTCGAGTTCGCAACGGCGGTCCAGCCAGCTCTTGGATTTGAGCGCGACCTCGGTCTGCAGGCAGGCTTTCAGGGCGCTGAGCAGGCGCGCTTCACTCTCTTTTTGAAGGGAACTCAGGAAGCGGTCCTGGCGGAAGCCGAAGACGCGCAGCTTGCCGAACATCTCAAAGCGGGGGACCCCGGCCTGGATCATCCGCTTGGCCTGAAGGCGTTTTCTCAGGTGATTGGAGAGCTGTCTCAGCATGCCGAAGGATTCGTTCTCGTCTTCCTCCAGTTTTCGGCGCAGGACTCGCAGGGCCAGGCGGGCGTCTCCGTCTTCCAGGGCGTTTGAGAAATCAAAGGGGCCGGTCTCCGGCCGGTAGCCGAGGCAGGCCAGGATGCTCTCATCGGGCGCGCTGGGCCGTCCGTTGAGGAAGATGCGGATCTTTTCCAGTTCGCCCTGCAGGATGCCCCACTCGGAGCCTACTTCCTCGACAATGAGTTCTGCGGCCGCGGGCGAGATCGTAAATCCCGTGCGGCGGGCTTCTTCCTGAAGCCGCTGGGCCGCTTGCTCGGGCCTGAGCGGGCCGAAGAACACGAGCGCGCCGCGCTCCGCGGCCGCGGACATGACCGCGTCCTTGGCATCGGCCTTGCGCTCGGAACTGAGCAGCACCAGGACCGTGCTCTCAAGCGGATCGCGCAGGTATTGCGACAAGAGCTTGCGGCCCGAGAGCCCCAGCTTGATTTCTCTGACGAGCACGAAGCGGCGCTCGGAGAACATGGGGGCCGTGCGGCACAGAGAGACGATCTCCGCGGCCTGGCTCTCGATCTCTCCGGAGAAGTCCGAGATGTTGAAGTCATCGACTTTTACGACGGCGCGAAGCGAGCTCAGGGCGCGGGCTTTCCCGGCGGAATCCTCTCCCACGAAGAGGTAGACGGGGCGCAGTTTCCCGGCGGACCATTCCTTCTCAGCGGCTTCCGGGGAGATTTCTCGGGCGATTGCTGCGGCCATCAGGCCTCGGGAGGCATCAATAGGGGTTGGGATTGACCGGCTTGGCCGCGGGCTCGGCGGTCTCTCCGGGCGGAAGCTGGCCGCTGATGCTCCGCTGGGAGGCGCCGCTGACCGAGCCGAAGCCGTCGAGCGTGCGCTTGACGATCTGGCGCGCGAGCACGTCCCAGATGAGCTCGCGGGCCTGTTCCTCGGTCATGCCGCCGCGCAGGATGGAGGCCGTGTAGCTCTGGATGCCTTGCAGATTGGGCTCGGTCCAGAGCATGATGTTCTTGGCCTTGTCCACGAATTCCAGGTTCGCGAGCACCGTGAGCTTGTAGGCCGTGGGCGTGAGCACCGTATCGTACTGCGTGGGCACCAGGATGTAGCGCGTGAGCGTGATCATCACGATGCCGTCGGCTTCGGACTCCGGCGTCAAGGGATAGCGTCCGTCGCGCAGAAACTCGTCGCGCACGCGCATGGTCAGCTTGTCTTCCAGGCCGAACTGCTGGGTCTTGTTGATCACGGGCCGAAGCGCGAGCTTGCGCACGTGCTGAGGAAGGATCTGCGGGGTCGGGCGGTAGCTCATGTCCTCGCTGGCGCAGGCGCCCAGGAGCACGGCCGCGGCGCAAAGGAGCGCGGGCCCCGCGTATCGGAGAAGGGCAGGTCTGGAGATCATCCGGGAACCTCTCATTTCACCACGATGTTGACGAGCTTGTTGGGGACCACGATGACTTTAGCCACGGACTTATCGGACAATGCTTCCTGTACCTTCGGCTGAGCCAAGGCCAGGGCTTCCAGCTCCTTGGCCGGGGTGTCCGTTGCCGCCTGCAGGCGTTCCTTGGGCTTGCCGTTGACCTGGACGAGGATCTCTACGCGGGTATCCTTGAGCAGGCGCTCGTCGTAGTCCGGCCAGGGCCGCGCGGAGAGGAAGGGCTTTCCGCTGATCCGCTCGAAGAGTTCCTCGCTCAGATGCGGGGCGAAGGGATTGAGGAGCGTCAGGAACGCCTCCACGTCCGTGCGGCAGGGAGGCTTTTGCGAGGAGAGCTCGTTGAAGTAGATGTCGAGCGCGGAGATGGCCGTGTTGAAGTGGAGTCCCTCGATGTCGGAGCCCACCTTCGCGATGGTGCGGTGGCGCAGGGCCACCAAGCCGTCGCCGGCATCGAGCTTGGGCGCGTCCTTGAGCAGGAGCCAGACCCGGCGCAGGAAGCGCACGCGGCCCATGATATCCTTCATATCCCAGGGCTTGGAGTCGGCGAAGGGCCCCATGAAGAGCTCGTAGAGGCGGAAAACGTCGGCTCCGTACTTGCCGATGACGTCGTCGGGATTGACCACGTTCTTTTTGGACTTCGACATCTTCTCGATCTGGGTGTCGAGGACCTCGTCGGTCCCCTTGAGCACGGTCTTGCCGTCGGCGCGGGGCTCTACGTCCGCGTAGCCGTGGTAGACGCCGCGGGAATCCCGGTGGGAGAAGGAGAGGATCATCCCCTGGTGGCGCAGCTTCTGGAAAGGCTCCGGGGTGGAGACCGCTCCGAGGTCGAAGAGCGCCTTGTGCCAGAATCGCGCGTAGAGCAGGTGGAGCACCGCGTGCTCGGCTCCGCCCACGTAGCAATCCACGGGCAGCCAGGCTTTTTCGGAAGCCGGGTCCCAGGCTGCGGAGGCGTTCTTCGGGTCCAGGTAGCGCAGATAGTACCAGCAGGAGCCTGCCCATTGAGGCATGGTGTTGGTCTCGCGGCGGGCTTCGCCTTTGCAGGAAGGGCAGTGGGTATTGACCCAGCTCATGATCGCGGCCAGGGGGGACTCGCCGGTGCCCGTGGGCTTGTAGTGGCGCACGTCGGGCAGGAGCACGGGGAGCTTGTCCTCGGGCACGGGCACGATGCCGCAGGTCTTGCAGTGCACGATGGGGATAGGCTCTCCCCAGTAGCGCTGGCGGGAGAAGACCCAGTCGCGCAGGCGGTAGGTGACCATGCGCCGGCCCAGGCGCTTCTCTTCCAGGAAGGAGAACATCTTTTCCTTTGCTTGGGGCGTGGGCAGTCCGTCGATGGCAGGCGAGTTGACCGCGACGCCGTCATCGCAGAATGCGCGGCTTTCCTTCTCCAGCTCGGCTGCGATCTCCTGCGGGGGGCGGACCACGATGCGGATGGGCAGGTTATAGCGGACGGCGAAATCGTAGTCGCGCTGGTCGTGCGCCGGGACGGCCATGATGGCGCCCGTGCCGTAGCCCGAGAGCACGTAGTCGGCGACCCATACCGGGATGCGTTCGCCGTTGACCGGATTGACCGCATGCGCGCCCGTGGGCACGCCGGTCTTTTCCTTGGAAAGTTCGGTGCGCTCCAGCTCGCTCTTGCGCCGGGCCTGCTCCACGTAGCCTTCGACTTCGCTCTTCTGGTCGGGCACCGTGATCTGGGAGACGAGAGGGTGTTCCGGAGCCAGCACGAGATAGGTCGCGCCGTAGAGCGTGTCGGGGCGGGTGGTGAACACCGGCACCGCGTGGTTGCGGATGGTGAAGACCACCTCCGCGCCCTCGGAGCGGCCGATCCAGTTCTTCTGCATGGCGAGCGTGGACTCGGGCCAGTCGAGGAGCCTGAGATCGTCGAGCAATCGGTCGGCGTAGACCGTGATCTTGAGCATCCACTGGCGCATGCTGCGCTTCTCCGCGAAAGTCCCGCAGCGTTCGCAGGAGCCGCCGAAGACCTCTTCGTTGGCCAAGCCGGTCTTGCAGGAGGGGCACCAGTTGATGGGAATCTCGGCCTCATAGGCCAGGCCTTTCTTGTAGAGCTGGAGGAAGATCCACTGGGTCCAGCGGTAGTACTCGGGGCTGGTGGTGTCGATCTCCCGCTCCCAGTCGTAGGAGAAGCCGAGCGCGCGGATCTGGCGGCGGAAATTCGCGATGTTCCTCTGGGTCACCACTCGCGGATGCTCGCCGGTCTGGATGGCGTGGTTCTCCGCGGGCAGGCCGAAAGCATCCCAGCCCATGGGGTGGAGCACATCGAAGCCGCGCATGCGCTTGTAGCGGCAGAGCACGTCCGTGGCGGTGTAGCCTTCCGGATGCCCGACGTGGAGGCCGTCGGCCGAGGGATAGGGGAACATGTCCAGGCAGTAGAACTTCTTGCCCGGCCGCGGGGACTCCGGGGTCTTGAAGAGCCCGGCTTCTTCCCAACGGCGCTGCCACTTCTGTTCTATCTCTTTGAAGGGGATGTATTCGTCGGACATCCGCGCATTATATAGAAAAAAGAGACATGAAGGGCTGAAATCAAGGGAAGAGTGAGCTACTGCGTGCGTCAAGGGATAACCACACTGAGCCTGTTTCGGAGCCGAGTTGACAGAAATGGTCTCGTTGACCTGGGCCAGACTTCCGTCGACGAATAGAGACGACAGTCGCCGTCGACGGCCGGAGATGCGTTATATTGCTTGGATTGGGGTCTGGGAACTAAAAAAGTTTCTTTTTTACCCGAAAGTCCCTTGCGCCACTCATGCTGTTCCGTGTATCATTTAAGTGTAACAGGGTCACGGATGGTTTACCCTGGTGCCTAGCTGGCGGGGCCATCCAGGTAAATTGCCTACCGTGCAATTTGCGCCAGCAAAATTTTTGCCCACACCGCGTGGGTTTTTTTATGGCACCGAACGGAAGACCCAACACCGCAGAGTTATTGGCTACCATCCGAGCAAAGCTCGGTGATTCCCATAGTGGGCAACTAGACGCATTGCTTCGTGTTCTGGGCACACTAGATTTACCAAATCTAAATATCATTCTAAATCACTTTGTCGAAGCTGTAAAAGTTTTAAAGGTTCGGCAAGATATTTCTTCGAAACCCCAACTTAAACCCAAGGGAGTTAGAGCGGCCCTCCAACTCATCGCTTTTCATTACGAAAAAACACGTGATGTTGACGTGCGTAACGATGGGCTGAACCAATTGTTGGTAGGAAGAGATATCGGAGAGGCCGAAGCCTTAGATTTCTACGAAAACAAAGTGATGGGGAAGGTGTTGGACAAAGGGAATCGGGAAATAATAATAGATGACGATGGGATGCAGTATCTATACAAAGATTCTCAAAGCGGAAAACATGTAGTAGACGCTGCCAATTTCCAGTCCATCCGAGCCAAGAGAATGCCTTGGATTCGTTGGGCCATACAAAATTCCGTGGAGGTTTACTTCCAGGAAGTTGAGCGCAAAGACGGTGATCAATCTTGGCATACATTCGGGTATCTTCAATCTTTCATGGTTCCTTATAGGAACCGAGAAACGGGGGCTGAATCTTTTTCCCGGAATTATTTTTTTGTGATTGTTCGTCGAAAGAAAAAGAACGCTCCATTGGAGTTTGTTACGGCATATCATTTTGACGACCATGAAAGTCTTTTAAAGAGAGTTGCCGGGTTCGAACCTTTCTATCTAGATCCAAAGTAATCCACGACCCTGTCAGTATCCCGGATATCGCGACCGGCAACCCCAAGCTCTTCCATGTCCACGCATGGGCGGACGGCTTTGCTATCATTATCTTGCGCCGCGGGATTCGCGGCGGACTGGAGGATTCCATGGACGCTCCTGATACACGGTCTTTGCCGGAGAACGCCTACGAGCCGCTCAAGCCGGGCGAGACCTATCATCCTTTCGTGCCGGTTTCGAAGACCGAGCCGGAGATCACGCTGCGTTCGGTGGGATTCGGACTGTTCTTCTGCGTGCTCTTCACCGTCGCCTCGGCCTACTCCGGGCTCAAGGTTGGCCAGGTCATGGAGGCGGCCATCCCCATCTCCATCCTCGCCATCGGCTTGGCGCGCGCTTTCCCGCGGCATTCGAGCATACTCGAGAACGTCATCATCACGGGCGTGGGCGGCGTTTCCGGCTCCGTGGTGGCCGGAGCAATCTTCACGCTCCCGGCGCTCTACTCCCTGCACTTAGACCCCCATCCGGTCCAGACCATCTTCATCTGCCTGGCGGGCGGCTCTCTAGGCGTGCTTTTCCTCATCCCTTTGCGGCGCTACTTCGTGAAGGATATGCACGGGCAATTCCCGTATCCCGAGGCCACGGCCATCACGGAGGTGCTGGTCACCGGGGAAAAGGGCGGTTCGCAGGCTTCCATCCTCCTGCAGTCCACGCTCATCGCCGCGGTCTACGACTTCCTGGTCACGACCTTCAAGGTCTGGAAGGAGTTCGTGGACTTCCAGTTCTTCGGCTTCATGCAGAAGCTCTCCGACAAGGCCAAGGTGGTGGTTCGCTTCGATGCCGTGGCCTTCATCCTGGGCTTGGGCTATGTCATGGGACTGCGCTCCTCCATGATCCTCTGCGCCGGGGGCATCCTCGCGAACTTCGTGCTCGTGCCGCTGATCTGGTTCATCGGACGCAGTTCGCCGGAGATCGTGGTCTACCCCGCGCTCAAGCCCATCGCGCTCATGAGCGCCAGCGAGATCTTCCGCGGCTACGTGCGCTTCATGGGCGTGGGCGCCATCGCCACGGCCGGCATCTTCGGCATCCTCAAATCCCTGCGCGTGGTGCTGGGCTCGGTCGTGATCGCGGCCAGGGCCTTGCGCAGCAAGGGCGGCGGGCTGGAGCGCACGGACCAGGACGTGTCCATCATCGCGGTCCTGCTCGGCGTGCTCTGCTCCACGCTGGCCACGGCCATGTTCTTCGGCTCCATGAAGACGGGCTGGACCGTGGCGCTCGTGGGGCTGGGGCTGACACTGCTCTTCTGCTTCTTCTTCACTTCCGTGGCGGCCAATGCCATCGCGACCACGGCGCGAAACCCGGTCTCAGGCATGACCATGCTCGCCATCATCGTGTCCAGCGGCGTGCTCCTGCGCTTCGGGCTTTCCGGGACCACGGGCATGTTCTTCGTCATGGCCATCGCGGGCATGGTCTGCACCGCGCTCTCGGTCTCCGGCCAGACCATCACGGACCTTAAGACCGGCTACTGGCTGGGCTCGACGCCGGCCGCGCAGCAGCGCGTGAAGTTCCTGGGAGTGATCGCGGCCGCGGTCGCCTCGGGACTCACCATCGCCATGCTGGCCAAGGCCGGATACTTCTTCGGCGACGCGCCCGCGGGGACTCCCGAGAGCGCGGTGCTCGCGGCTCCGCAGGCCTCGCTCATGAAGGCCTTGGTCGAGGGCTTCATGAACCGCCAGCCTGTGGCCTGGCTGCTCTTCGGCGCGGGAGCGCTCATCACCGTGCTCCTGGAGATGGTCGGAGTGCCTTCGCTCGTGTTCGCGCTCGGAATGTATCTGCCGCTGGAGCTCAACACCCCGGCCCTGGTGGGCGGATTGCTTCATCATCTCGTGCACGGCCGCGCTGCCAAGCAGGGCGGCAAGGAAGGCAAGCTCATCCGCGAGCGGGGAGTGATCATCGCCTCCGGCCTCATGGCCGGCGGCGCCCTGGGCGGAGTCCTGGGCGCGGCCATGCGTTTGGTCCCGAACTTCAGCGAAGAATGGGTGCGCACGCCTTTCTACGGCACGGAATGGGCCTCGCAGGGCTTGTCGCTGGCGCTATTCGGCGCGCTTTGTCTCTATATCTGGTTCGGCGCTACAAGGAAGTCTCGATAAACGGAACGGAAGCGGTGCCAGGCACGCAAGGGTTGCCGCGAGCCAGGCACCGAGCGGTCAAAGAACGGCCTTAATATGAGAAAAATACCCGCGTCGGGGATCAATCTGTTCCAGCACATCTACGTGCTGGCGCGGGAGTATTCTCGGCGCACGGGCCGGCCGGTCATGAACCTGTCTTTGGGGAATCCGGATACGGTCCCGCCTCAAGAGATATTGGACTTGCAGGCGCGCTTTGCCGAGGATGCGGGGCTGGATTATCACACTTACGCGGAGGAGAATAATCTCCACCGGTTCGCCGAGGCCATGGTGGAGCTCCACTCCGGCGTGCGCGCGGCGGAGCATCCGCATCTGCGCGTGCTCCCCATCCCCGGGATCAAAAACGCCACGGCCTTCATCCCCATCGCCTGCGGCGTGCATCTGGACGGGCAGCGCGGGGATTTTACGCTGGTCTCGAATCTCCCGGCCTACGACGTGATCGGCACTTGGTCCGCCGGCTATCTTGGGACGCGGCGCATCCTCTGGCCGCTTGTCCCTGAGGACGGCATGCGCTTGAACGTCGCGCGCTTGCGCGCGGCAGCCGCGGACTCCCGCGTGGACTTGGTGCACGTGGTGCGGCCCGGCAATCCTGCTTCCGTGGGCGCGAATGCCCGGGAATGGAAGGAGCTCATCGCGTTCTGCCTGGAGAAGAAGGCTCGCTTGGTCAACGACGCGGCCTATGCGGGCTTGGCGTCCGCGGAGCATTCGGCGCTCGCGGCAGTCGCCAAGGATGTGCCGGAGCTTGAGTGGATGGAACTCTACTCGGTGAGCAAATCTTTCAGCGATCCGGGCGCGCGCCTGGGCGCGCTCATCGGTTCCCAGGAGTTCGTGGAGGACTTCATCCTTATTAAAGGAAATTCCGAGTCCGGCCCCGTGCCCTATGTGATGGCGGCTTACGGAGAATTCTTCCAAGACCTTTCGGCTGCGCGGCGCGCGTTGGGCGGCATCCGCTCCATGTATCGCCGAAGGCTGGACTATGTGATCCCCAGGCTCAAGGTCGCGGGCCTGCGGCCGGTCTGTTCCGCCGATGACGGATTCTTCACGCTCTGGCGGACGCCCAGCCGCGCGCTGGGCGTGGACGTCGCGGAGTACGCGCGCGCCAAGGGCTGGGCTTTGCACGAAGCCTATAATCGTCTCGTCATCGCCGAGACCGGCTTGGTCGGCGTGCACTTCATGGGCGCTCCCGGCCAGGGCGGCGGACAGCCGCTCATCCGCTACGGGGTCTGCGAAGACGTGCTGGCCCCGGCTTTCCAGAAGCGCTTCGAAGAACAGCTTGCTCGCCTAAAACCCGCCTACGAGTAACACGCAATCCCTGGATTCCGGCTTTCGCCGGAATCCAGGCGTTCCTGGGTCCCGGGTCAAGCCCGGGATGACGAGGACCATTGCGGCTCGGGGGCTCGCTTATTTCGCCGCGTTTTCGGCGTCAAGTCTCTTGGTTGCGGCTCGGCCGCTGACGCCTTCGAGCAGGTCATGGATGGCGCGCGAGCCGCCCGTGAGGATGAGGGCGGTAAGGAAAACGTCTAGGACCGGGATGCGCTTGTCGAAGACCCTCTGCAGGAACAAGGCGCCCTGTCCCGGGCCTGTCCCTGAGAAGACGTAGAGCGTGGAGCAAAGCACCAGGCAGAAAGACAAGATCACCGCGCGCTTGAGATAGGCGCGGTCCCTGCTCGGCTGTTTGCGGTAGTAGCCGTCGATGCCGGGCAAGGAGAAGAAGGTCTCAAAGCCCATCTCGATGGCCATGGAGAATGCCGCAAGGTACTGCAGAGTCTCGGATATCCGTTCCATAGTGCCTCCTGGGGTCTTGCAGAGAGTTGCCAAGATGTTATACTACTTACAACGCGGTGCAATCTAACGCGCCGTTGAAATCGCTCAAAAACAGGGTACCACCTATGCTACGCAAAGCCTTCTACACGACCGGAGAAGTCGCCCGCATGATGGGAGTCAGTCCCGCCACCATTTTCCGTGCGGTGGAGAACGGACAGCTCAAGTCCGCGACCACCCCCGGCGGCCACAACCGCATCACCCGCAAGGAGCTCGAGGATTTCGCCAAGAGCATGGGCATCCCGCCGGAGCGGCTGGGTTCGGACAAGATGCGCATCCTCATCGTCGAGGACAATATGGCCGAGCTGCGCATGATCCAGCGCACCTTCCAGTCCGACCCGGATTTCGACGTGCAGGCCACGGCCTCCGGCTACGGCGCGGGATACCTCACCAAGGCTTTCCGACCGGACGTGATCCTGCTCGACATCTACCTTGGAGACTTGGACGGCCGCGAGGTCGTCAAGGTCGTGCGCGCGGACCCGGAACTGCGGGAGACCCGCATCCTCGCGGTCACGGGCGCCAGCGACCCCAAGGAGATCAAGGACATCCAGGCCTGCGGCGTCGACGACATAGTGTCCAAGCCCGTGGACGCGGCCGCGCTCTGCATAAAGGTCAAGAAACTGATGGCGTAGAGCGGGGATGCCTCTTTACTTCCTCTCAACGCTGGCCTATTTCTGGATCCCCGCGCTCGTTTTGGGGTTCTGGCTTTATCCCTTGCAGGACCGCTTGAGCCGCAAGGCCTTCTGGCTGGCCTTGGCCTGTATCCTGCCCATGACCGCGGTCATGGAGTATGTGTACCTCTACTGCGGCATCTGGGGATTCTCTCAGGCCAAGGATCCGCTCTTGGGCATCTGGATCTTCGGCGCGCCCATCGAGGAGTTCATGTTCTGGTTCGGGGCGCCGCCCTTCATCCTCCTGGCCTACTGGGGTTTTGTCCGCCTTCTCGGCAAAAAGAGGGCGTATGCCTGAGGACGGCCCGACAGGCAAGGACGGCGGATTCGAGTATAAGAAGGGCGATTGGCGGCCGGATTGGCCGAACCTCCTGCTTCCTTTCCTGGCCGTGTTCATGCTGCTCTACCGCTTCGCCAAGGAGCACGTGGACTGGCGCGCGGCGTTCTGCGTGGTGGGGCTCTTCGAGTGCGTGGTGTTTCCGGCGGAGATATTCTCCGTGCACCGCGGACACTGGGTCTATAATGAGGCGCGCATCTGGGGTCCCCGCGTCTTCGGAGTGCCCATCGAGGAACCGCTGCTCTATTACCTCTTTTGCCCGCTCATCATCATCACCGTGATGCAGGCCATCCGTCTGGCGCTGGTCAAATGGGAGGAGAAGGGCCGATGAAGCTGATCCTCTGGGAAGTATGGTCCTACGCGCAGGTCCCGCTGTTTATTTATCTGTTCCGGCGCTTCTTCAAGCGCAACATCGCCGGGGACATCCTCGCCGGGATCATGATCGGCGTGTTCATCGAGTTTTCCACGGAGCCGCTCTGGCTCTACCACTTCAAGCTGACCTATTATAAGGATACGCCGATCTCGGTTCCCTTGGGTTGGGGCGTGATGTTCGCGCAGATATGCTTCTTGTCTGAGAAGCTCTACTGCTTCCTCTTGAAGAAGGACCGCATCATTCCCGGAGACAAGCGCATCTTCATCTTCGACGTGCTCGGCGGCGCCCTGCTCGGCTTCCCTTTCGAGACCATCGGGCATCATGCCGGCATCTGGGACTACAACTACAAGGTTCTCGGCTGGGACTGGGGCACGGTCCCGTTCTTCGGCATGCCCTACGAAGCTCTCGTCGGTTATATGCTGTTGATGTTGACCGCCCCGAGCTTCGTGCGCCAATGGCAGGGATTCTTCGAGGGAGAAAAGCCCCATGGCGCCTGAACCTAAGGCTTCCGGCGAAGAAGCCGCAAGCCCGCGCAAGCTTGCGCGCATACCGCTCTATTTGGTTTCGATCGTCCTGGCGTTCCTTCTCCCGTCGCTCGCGCTTTTGGGGAGGTTGTGGAAGAAAGCGTCCAGGAAAGCCCTTCTGATATCCGTGGCGATCATCGCGATCATCGGCTGGAGCTGGAGTTGGATGGTCAGCTATTCCCATTGGTGGACTTTCGGCGAACGGTATATGTTGGGATGGCAGGTCGTCCCGTTCCTGCCCATCGAGGAGGTCCTTTTTTATCCGCTTGGAGGGCTCCTGAGCATCCTTGCGTATCTTTGGGCGTATTCCTGGCTGCCGCGCAAGGTGCATGCGCCGAGCTACTGGGGGTTCTTGTCCCTGGGAACGCTGATCTTCGCAGGGCTGGTCGTATCCTCGTGGGCGTATGGACCGTATTATCTTCTCAGCCAACTCGTGATCTACAACTTCGCTTGTTCGATGCTTCTGGCGCCCAAGACGGCTTCCCGCATGAATCTTCCCGCGCTTTGCGTGCCCATCGCGGGGCTGGGGGTGGTCGGCTATCTTTGGAATTACATCGGCTTCAAGTATGGATGGTGGGCGTATTATGCGACCGTGCGGATCAATGTCTCCGTGGTGCCTATTGATGACTTTAATTTCTTCTTTTTCGCGCCCACGGCTGCGGTCTCGATCTATGTCTTCGTGTGCGGGCTTCTGGGGGAGGAGCCCATAGCGGATGAACGCTGAAATCTCTGCTCAAACGAAGAAGCATTTCTTGACGCGGGCGCAGATCTTCGTGGCCAGCGCCATGGGTTTGGGCATCTGGTTTTCGCGGAGATTCTGCGCAGTGCAGGTGTTCCCGGATGCGTTTTATTCATTAGCGCTTGCCTCTTCATTGTTCCATGCGGTGTTGGCCTTGGGCTTCAATCGCTGTTCCTCGATTCATTTCAATATCGCCGGATTCGTGAACCTCGTGATGCTGGGGCTGGTGGTGCACTATACCGGCGGGATACTTTCTCCGTTCAATTTCATCTTCATCGCCATCCTGATCTCAGGAAGCGCTTATGACGTGCCGCATTGGCTGAGCATCGGATTGGGCGTGGCGATATATCTGATCGTGGTCTCATTGGAGTTCTCCGGTCTCTTGACGTCGTGCGCCATAAGTCCAAGCATCGTGTATAAATCTCCCGTCACGACATGGGCCGTGGTCGTAGCGGTGGTCGGCTTCATGGTCCTCTCCGGCAACATCTATGAGATCACGGTCAAGGTCCTGCGCAGGAAGCTCCAGGAGGAGCAGGTGCGCGTGCAGGAGATGCTCACTCGGATAGCGCGCATGGAGGCGCAGTCGCAGTTCGGCATGATGGTGGCCAAGATCGCGCACGACATCCGCGGCCCCTTGGGCGCCATCCGGGGCTTCGTGGACGCCATGGAGATCACCCCAGGGATCGATCCGGTGCAGAAGGAGGACTGCGGGATCATGCGCGGCGAGATCATACGCATCAATGAGATGCTCTCGCGCATGCTCAAGTTCGTCAAGCCCGGAGCCGAGTCCAAGGAGGACGTAGATGTTCGGGAAGCGCTCGATATCCTGCTCAGCGTCATCCGCTATTATCCCGGCGGCCGCGGCGTGGATTTCCGCTCCAGCCTGCCTGAGCCCGGCGCATGCACTCTTTTCGCGGACAAGAACCAGTTCCAGCAGATATACTTCAACCTCCTTAAGAATGCCGTGGAGGCCGTGCATGGACAGCGGCCTGCCCACGTGAAGGTCTCGGCCGCGCGCAAGGAGGACGGCTCCACCGAGATATGGGTCGTAGACAACGGCCCAGGGTTCTCCGACGAAGTCCTCAAGGCCAAGCCCTCGAAGCTCATCACGACCAAGAAGGACGGCCACGGCTTCGGGCTGGGCATCGTGCGGGAGATTCTTTCCTCGTACGGCGCGGAAATGCGCGTATCCGCAGCGCCTGGGGGAGGCGCGGCCGTATGCACGACTTGGCCCGCTCCGGGCAAAGCCTCGCCCGTCATTTTCGTCGAAAGTCGGCAGGATGAAATCCATTCCGCCAAGGAGTCCCGCACATGACCGTTTTCCGCTCTCTTGCCGTTCTGTTCGCGTCGTCGGCTGTCTTCGCCTCATCGGCTCGGGCCTCGGGCTACGAGTTCGAGGGAGTGGGCGCGCGGCAGGTCTCCCGAGCGGGGGCCGCCACGGCCGCGGCCGAGGACTGGACCGCGATCTATTGGAATCCCGCGGGTCTTTCGCATGCCGCGCGTCAGGCCGGCATCGAGCTCTTCGGCGGCTGGGCTTTTGGACGGGACTCCAACTCCCTTTCCGCGTTCGCATCCAAAGGGCTGTTCTATGGAAAGGATAAGACCCAATCCTCTTTCGTATTCGGAGCAGCCGGCGCCGCGATCCCGCTGGGGGAGCGCGTCGCCTTGGGAGTGGGCGTCTATACTCCGCTCCTCAACGGCTTCAACTTCGCGGATACTTCCGCCAACGGCGTGCCCACAAGCTACAAGGGCGCGGCCGCGATCCTGGCGTCGAACGTATCCTTGGGCGTGAGCGTGACGCCCGAGCTTTCCGTCGGCGCGGGCTTCAACCTTCTCTACGGCCGAGTGGAGACGACCTCCCGGCTTGAGAATTATCCCGTCATCGCCGGAGTAGCCTATACGGACATGGACGGCTGGATGGTGGGCGACGGCTTCGGCTATGAGGGAGTGGTCGGCGCGCAGTGGAAGGCTCATCCCCGGCTGAGTCTCGCCGCGGTCTATCGCACGGGCGCGGATGTCCGCATCCGAGGGGACGCGCGCGCCACGAGCCAATCGGCTTTGCTCGGCCGCAGTGAAGAGTCCAGCCGGTTCAGGTACTCTCTTAACCAGCCTCCCACCGCGGACCTGGGCGCGGCGTGGAAGGCTTCCGAGGGCCTGACGCTTACCTGCGATCTGCACCAGACTTTCTGGCATCGCTTCACCAATGAGATGCGCTTTGACCAGCCCGGCGCGCTTTTGCCCGACATGCCCGATACCTTCCGCTGGCGCGACACTTGGAAGCTCCGCTTCGGTTCCGCTTGGAAGGTCGCGGAGAAGACCGAGCTTTTGGGCGGCTATTCCTTCGATCCTTATTCCGTGGACAATGCGAGCGTGGACATGGCCACCACCGTGGACGTGACCATGCACCGCTTCTCCGCGGGCGTCGCGCAGCAGTGGGGGAAAGGATTCGAGAGCGCTTTGGGCGTGATCGGCGGCTACGGCTACCGCAAGGAAGGGGCGCTCCGCTACGGCCTTTCCGGAGTGCAGCTTATGGCCGAGACGAGTTGGAGATTCTAATGGAGAAGAAATCCTTCTTGATCGTCGACGACACGGAGTCCATCCGCAGGCTCTTGGCCCGCATCTTGGAAAAGTCCGGCCATGCCGTGACGGGCGTGGGCAGCGCTGAAGAAGGCCTCGAAGCGCTTTCCAAAGGGAAGTTCGATCTTATTTTCCTCGACGACGGCCTGCCCAAGATGATGGGGCTCACGGCCTTGACCGAGTTCCGCAAGCTCTGCCAGACGCCTATCGTGATCATAACGGGCCTCGACAGCGATGATCTGCGCGAGGATGCCATGATCCTGGGCGCCAGGACCGTGCTGCTCAAGCCCATCGAGATCAAGGACTTGGCCAAGACCGTGCGTTCGATATTGGGAGACGACGTACTCCCGCTTCCGCCCGAGGACTAAACCTTATTCCACCATCTTTTTAAGGAGCACCTGCGCTTTTTCGTTGGAAGGCTCTTTTTGGAGCACGGCCTGCAGATGCCGCGCGGATTCCTTGAGCCGGCCGGCTTCATAAAGGGTCTTGCCGAGGTTGAGATGCGCGTCGAGCTGGTCCGGCGCGATGGCCAGCGAACGCGTCCAGCAGGCGATGGCCTCCTCCTTGCGCCCCAAGGAGTAGTGGATGTTCCCGAGATTATTGAGCGGGCCCGGGCGATCAGGCATAAGCCGCGCGGCCAGGGTATAGCGCTGCGCAGCCAGGTCCCAGCGCCGCTCCTTCGCGTAGAGCCAGCCCAGGTTCTCCGCGGCATCCCCGTCGGCGGGGTTCGCGGCCAAGCGGGCTTCAAGGGATTCGATGGTGCGTTCGCCTTCCGGCGAGAGTTCGGCATGAAAGCCCGGCTGCTTGGCCAAGCGCTGATAAGCCAGCACCGGTTTGAGCGCCAGGCTGCCCCATGCCGCAAGGAATGCCAGGAGCAGTCCCAGCGCCGCGGTCCGCGCTCCGGCGTGCAGCGGGAAGGCGCGGTTTTCCTCGGATGCGGCCGCGCCGAAAAATGAGAACAAGAGAAATCCCGAGATCCCGAAGCGCAGGTCCGGGGAGAAGAAGGCTTGTCCGAGCAGGACCGCGGCCGCGAGCAGCAGTCCCGTCGAGGAATGCCCGATCGTCGCGTCTTGGCTCGGCTCGTTCCGAACGGCTTCGCCTTTCAGCCGGTTTTTGACGCGGACTGCCAGGACTGCCGCGCTGACGGGCAGGGTCAGGAAGAATGCCAGTCCCAGGACTCCGGTCTCCGCCAATATCTGCAGGTACTCATTGTGCGCGAAATTGATGATGATCTTTTGTTCGGGCCAGAGCGCCAGCAGGGTCGGCGAAGCATGGGAGGGGAATTCGACGTGGAAGCGCCCCAGCCCGCAGCCCAGCCAGGGGTGGCTGCGCCAAAGCGAGAGCGTGTCCCGCCAGATGAGTCCGTGCGTCCATTCTCTGCCGTGGAAATGCCAAGCCAAGGCCGCGGCGCAAAGGGCGATTCCTGCGAGGGCCGCGCCGCGTTTTGCGCCGCGCAAAAGCAGGAGGGAGGCGCATACCGCGGCTAATGCGAGCCCGGCCAGGGCCGCGCGGGACTGCGCGGCCCATATCCCGCCTGCCAGGAGCGCCGCGCATGCGGCCGCGAGTCCTCGTCGCGGACCAGAGTCTTCATCGCGGACCAGGGTCAATGCCGCCGGGAGAGCGCAGGCCAGGAGCGCGGCCAGGAAGATGGGATTTCCGAAAGTCGCGGCAGGCCGGTCGGACTGAGGCACGGCCAAGAGCCAGAATCCTCCATGCAGCTGGAGCAGGGCATAGAGCGAGAGGCCCGCGGCAGGGAGCATGAAGGCGCGCAGGCCGCTGCGCGGATCGTTAAGGAGCGGCCAGGTCTGGGAGGCCGCGAAGAAGCAGGCCGTGCAGAAGAGCGCGCGGTGCAGTTCTTGCTGGGAGACCCCGCGCTCCGGAGAGAGCGCGTAGAAGAACAGGCTTCCGGTGCCGTATAGCGCGGCGGCCCAGTCCAGCGGCGTGCGAAGGAAGACCGCGCGCGGCCGCAGGAGCCGCGGCAGCACGATGCCTGCGAGCAGGGAGAACACCCCTGCCTCCAGGGCAAAGAGCTTCCAGCGCAGGATCTTCTGGTCCGGGACCGCTGCCAGCGCGATGAACACCGCGGCCCAAAGCGCCAGCGTCCCATGCGCCCATAGGACGCTTTCTTCTCCGGACACGGCTGCTGCGGCCGTCGCCGTGTCCGGCTCGAATTTTTTCTTTGACCGGCCGGCTTTCGGAATCTTTTTACGCAGGTCAGGCTGCATAGGCTTCGTTGTATTTTAGCCTAAAAGCCTGCTTAGGGCTCGCGATGAAATAAGTGGATCAATCTTTCAAGGCGCTATTGGGTTGCGACATCGTCTCTCGTCGCTTACATGAATACGCCTGTGATTTTTTGGGAACGTATTTATCTTAGGACGCCGCCCCACTCCACAACAGTGAAGCCTTGCCGTTCGATGAATTGAGGCGGCGGTCCAGGCGGGACAGAGGCTTTTTCTTTGAGTGGTTGAATATCCATCAGAAGCCGGATCAATGTGTCCGGTTTAGGATTGATGGTTAGCGGTGCCAGGAACTCCATGTCGTTTGTCCCGTAAAACGCGATTAGGTAATAGGGTGTTTGACTCATCCTAGGCAGCCAATATGCTTTGAAGTCTGAAATCTCTCGTGTTGATAGGCCGCGTTCCGCCAATGCTCGGGCGAGGTATCCCGGCACCTCATCTCGAGCAACTACGTCGCCACGCTCGGGTGGGAGGATGACCTTATCACGGCCTTCCCAGAACAAGTATGGATAGGTCTTGGAACTGACAAAGATTTCTCCATCCGGCGAGGCGATTACGTCCCACCTTCCGTCGGTCATGGTCGGACGCGCTGCTTCGATATGCACGCTGGGGTTGATTGCGATTCGAATGGACTGTTTTGACGGTGGATAGAGATAAATTACCGGTTCTGCCATTGAAGGATTGACGAACGGCTGATAGATGCAGGCAAACAACTCCTTGCGTGGTCCGCGAAAGAGGATTATGGGATGCAAAGCCAAATACTGTTCGTCGCTAAGGCGTGGAACAGGGGCCAGCCCCCAATGGGGGGAGGGGTCGTTCCGGTAAGCCCTAATCCAGGCCTGACGGAATTCCTGGACAAAAGGATGCGATAGAGTTTTGACCGTGTATATTTCGCCGACTTTGTCGGATTTTGTCAGAAAAACGCTATTGCTAAGGATATCGGCGGCGGGAAGATAAGCTTCATCCAGAAGCGTACCTCCATCCTTTCCTAGATTGCGTCGGCAAAGATAAGGGTCTTCATGGGAGCCTATGGTAATGGTATCAGGCGGCTGGAAGTAATATGCAGCGGCTGTCCCATCCGGACGAGCGATCCACAACTCCCGTCCGGAACAGAAAACCTCGCCGAAAGGCGTCTCTTTTTCGCTTGTCGTCGTCACGTTAACAGGCATAGACGACCGCTGGGAGTAGTACGTCATGCAAGACTCTCCGATGCGCAAACGTGGCGGTGGACGCACGAGCGACGATACGGAATACTCAGCATCAGAAAGTGCTTTTTTCCCCAAAAGAGCCGGCAACGACGCAACAAATGACTGTATGCGAACATCATATGAGTCATCCGACATCGCATCCAGACGGACCATGTCGTCGCCTCTGGCCGCATAACGCTGAAACATGTCCAGATCGATGACGCAGTCTGCACAGTCCACCTTTATCTCGCCGCTCGAATGGATGACCGCCAATACGAGTCGGGAATCTTTGTATTTCCCGCGGACAAACCTTCCTGTGTCGTAGAAATTTGCCTGATTGACAATGGTTTCCTCGTAATCGTCCGAAGAAGAGCGAAGCACCTCAAAAACGGGTTGCCGAGGATTGAGCTCGACATCTTGCAATCCGAAATACGTGCCGGAAGAAATTGGACAGCCCCCATCATCAGTTCGAACCTCCGGCAAAGCCGTTTCAATAGCATCTTCCGCTGGCAGCCGTGCGCGTAAGGCTATGGACCACTGGCGAAGTCCGTACGCATCACGGCAATGTTCGATGATGACATTTGCTAAAGGTTCCGCGGATTTTGGTATGGCATCGAGTGTCAGGAAGGCCCCGATTATGGCCGTCTTTAGTCGGATTTCATGATTCTCGGTATTATTCGAGCGGAAGAACTCGGAGAAGGACATCTGGCAGGCGGGAATGATGGAACGAAGCACAACATGAGTGCGGCTTGATTCCTTATCTCCTTCTTTGGCGCTTCTGCCTGCCCAATCGAGACACACATTCCCATCCAACGACTTTACTTTCTGTGTCAGAGCCAGAAGCGCGGTGACTGCGCGATTACGGGGCTCCTCTTCGAGGGTCGCGGCAGCAGATGACAACCTGATGAACAAGGTTTGCGCTTCATTCTGCCCTATTGAGGGAATGCGGCGGAAGGCTGAGCGGCGAAGAGGATCGTCGTTGGATAGAAAATCTGAATACACGAGCGAAGCGGCCGGCTGCGCGCATGTTGATAGGAAAAGAAGCGCAGCGATAAATTTCCGCAGATGCTTGAATCCTGTCCTTCGCATTAAGCAAGGTTCGATAGTTGTTATCCTCTTGGGAATGCTCAAGCCAGCTTAATGCTTGCCAGTCTTTTCGGGTTTTTTTCTGTGCGGGTCGTGCGTATCTTCGGATTGCATGCCGGCTATAAGGATTTGCGCGTCTGGTTTTAGGACGGACAATGCCTGGTCGCTCACGAAGCGCTTGCAGTTCTTCTTCCAGCGATGCCACTCGTCCTTATCCCAATCAGAAAAGAATTCCTTGAATTCCGTATCCTTGCCATGCAGGCCGCGGAATGAGGACCATTCGCGCTCTTCATCGCAGCCGGAAGGGCCCTCGCACTTCTTGTTGGCGAGTTCCAATCGCGTGATGAAGAGTTCCAGCACGGCAGCGGCAGGCGAGCAGCCGCGCTTGGCAGGGTGCTTCTCGCATGTTTTTGAGAGCTTTTCGGCAAGATCCAGCATCCGCGTCAGGTTGGAGACGAAGTGATCATCACCGAGTTGCCGAAGATTGAATGAGGCCATAAGTTCTTGTCGCAGAGTCTCGAAATCAACTTGTTTGATCACAGGCATAGGTACACTCGATATGGGATCATAAGGCAAAATAAACTGATATGTTGTGCCTGCTGTAATAATGCCCTCAATTAGCTGCTGTGGTCCAGGACCGACATCCTGACCCGCCGCGTTTCTCGCTAAAAGGCCCAAACTAAAACGTGTGTTAGCCGTACCGTAGAGCGTAATCGTGTAGGTGCCCTGAATCACGGGACTCACTGTACATCCGGCCCGCTCATTGCCCGGCTCACCAGTCATATCATCTCCGATCGAATCTGTCCCATATCCACCTTCGGCGCCTGGGATTTCATCGAATTGTCGACCTCCAATGGGATTCATTCCCAGTCGCCTTCCCTGTGGATCCATTAGCACAAAGTGTACATGTGTCTTAGTGCTATAGCTTTGTGCGTAAAACTCAAAAATACTGGCATCCTCAGCATGCAAATCAGCAGAACTCCCTATCAGTATTGCCGCAAACAAAACAGTTTTTTTTATCATGAGATTTTTCCTTGTCATGGCACTCCCCGTTTGAATCGCCGAATGTCCAGCACAGTCGTCACTGCCGGGTCGAGAAATATTCTATTCTTACGTCCCGGATCAGTGACTATATATTTTCCCCCACGTTTGCCCACGCCGACCAGAAAGTGTCCAGCCGGAGTCTCAGAGGGAATGTGAAAAACGACGGGCAGCCCCTTTAGGATATCACCATCAGCAAACGCCAGCATCGTCGCCATCAGCATGTTCTCACCTACAGCTACCCGTTTATGATATCGCACTTTATCTTGGGAGAGCATGCCAATACGATCGAAGTAGAGGTCGGCATTCGCATCGAACCCTCCGTTTTTCGTCAGATAGCGATTCAAATCCTTAGGCGTTGTAGACGGGATAGCCAAGCTATAGCGTTCTCTGAAGTAGTTGTGCAGTATGGCGATACTCGTTAATGCACATCCTCGACCCTCAATGGTTTTACTGGCTGGATGTGTGTCGTAAATATCATCTTTCCATCGCGAATCATACTGTTTGAAATCCGGTGCATTCAGCTTGCCCCACACGGTGAAGACCACAGATGAAGATGTCTCCGCGCAGTCCGGGCACAGGGCCGTCACCTGATAGTCTGCCGGGATATCACCGAGCGTCAGCGTGGAAGTCGCAATGCCATATTCATTGGTCTGAGCGCTTACCACTGAGAGGACCTGTCCTGTTGCGCCCGTCGGCGCGCTGGAAATGGCGAGATTCACCTGTGCACCGGAGACCGCGTTGCCCTGTCCATTCGCCACTTTCACTGACAGCGGCAGGGACAACGATTCATTGATGAGTCCGACCTGTTCATTGCCGGAAGATATCGTCATGCGGCCTCTTGGCAGCGCCGATGTTCCCGTTGAGAGGGAATTCGAAAGTCCCGCGATATTCCCGGCCTCATCTTTTGCCTTGAGCGCGAAATAGTAGGTGGTCGCGGGCTGAAGGCCGGACAATGTGAAGCTTTCCTGCGCGCCTGCGGGCTTGGGCGCGGGAACTCCGGCGGCTTGCTGTGCGGATGAGAAGTCCGTGTCTGTAAGGATGGCGGCCGCGCTTGTGTATCGCAGGTCGTAGCTTTGCGCCGTGCCTGCCGTGCCGTCATCGCCCGGTGCGGTCCAGGCAAGCGTCACGCTCGTCGTGGATGTCTGCGTTGCCCGCAGGTCCGTTACTGCCGCGGGCGCTTGGCTGTCCGCGCTCCCCTGCGAATACCGCGCCATGCAGACGTAGCCGCAGTCAGGCGGGTCCCCGCCCCAGAGCATGTAGATTTTCTTGTCCGCGCCTACCGTGAACCCTATGGGCCAGAATCGGCTGACGTCCTCACTCAAGATCGTTGCGCCCCAGGCAAGCGTCCCTGCCGCATCGGCCTTTATCAGGCCCAGGTTCCAGTTCGGATCATATCCGTACATGTACGCCGCGCTCTGCCCGTCCACGGACAACTGATCGTCGAATCCGCCGTATCGGAACACCCCCGGGACACTCACAGGTCCGCTGAAACCCCCTCCCGCGGACACTCGCCTCAATACGACCGCGCTCTGATTCGTCGCTTCATCGTATTCATCGCCCTTGAACACCAAGCCGCCGTTGGGGTCCGCGGTGTTCCCTTGCGTGCCGAAGCGGGCGGCCGCGTAGGGAGCCGTGTTCGACCACTCCTCTTGCGCAAGCCTCGGGGTATATTTGGCCGCCAGATAGACGCTTCCAGTCATCGGCCATACAACGGTCCCTGCGTACACGTTCCCTTCGGCATCCACGGAGACTATCGCATCATCCTCTACCGCGCCGATGACCCGGCTTTCCAACAGATTAAGTCCCGCGTCATACGCCGCGATGAAGCCAGTATACCGGCCGTTCTCGTCATAATAGGTCCCTGCGCCGTAGAGAATCCCGCGCGCGCGGTCGAAGGCCGCGCTCGTCGCCGAAGGATCGCCGGCTCCCGCCGGGATAGGGAGCAGGGCCTTGCCTTGGAACGTGCCGTTTGTGCCGTAGCGCAGGATGGAGGCCTCTGCGACGGCATAGTCCGTGTTCGGCACATAGGCATTGCCGTCTCCATCTACGGCGAGCCTGGCCATGTAATCCATGTCCGGGACAGCTATGTTCCAGAGAAGCGTCCCTTCCTTGCTGATCTTGACGAGACAGTTGTCCAAATTGGAATAGGGGACGCCCGCGACATACACGCTGTCGTCCGCGCTTAGGGCCATATTGATCTGAGAGTAGTCCAGGCAGGGGACATCGCCCACATCGCGCAGGAAGTCTTTCTGGGGCAAGGGCTCCGCGTGAACAGACAGGGAGGCAAGGGAGAGCGCGCCTAGGCTGATTAGAGCGAAGATCGGACGATTCATCCTCATGGCATCCAGCGGGGCTGTATCAGGAAAGTTCCTTCGGCTTTGAGCGGCAGGAAGCCCTGCCGCAGGGCTTGCACGGAATAGCGGTATTTTCCAAGCATCAGGCCGGGCTTAAGGCGATAACGATAGATGGAAAAGCCGTTTACGAACTCTGAGAGACTATTTAAGTCCGCGGAATCCACGAGTTGGCCTGAAGCGGAAAATACGCGCAGTTCCACGCGCTCGGCCAAGGAGGCTTCGATGGATATCTCCGGAACCGCGCCTTGGCTGGGGTTAGGATGAACGGAAATCTTGGCCAAGGAGAAAAGAGACATCGGAATAGAAGGAGAAGACGGGCCTGCGGCCTTGCGGTTTTGGCGTGCGGCGTGCGGTTTTGCGCTCAAGGCTTGTTGGCGGGAATGGAGCAGACGTTCCAGACGAGGCTTATAGCGCGGCGAAACAGAGGTCGAGAGATAGAGTTCGTAGAGACGATCTTTTTGGGAGGATCGGGCGAGTATTGGGAGAAACAGAAAGATTATTAAGGAAAGTCTCGCACCGAGAAGAGCGTGCTTTGCGGACATGAATAGATGCTAGCAAAAAACAATACGAATAGATCAAATACGCAAGGTGAGCTATATCAACATAACTGAGCCGGCTGTTCCTTTAGGGCGGAGCAGTTTAAGGGTTCGCAATGAAATTGCGAACCCTTAGGCGCGGCGGGTCTTCTTGGCCGGCGCGGGTTTGCGGTTCTGGCCGCAAAGCCGCGCGAGCAGATGCGCCTGCTTCGTGAACATGCGGCGCGTGTCCGCCGGGCGCTGGTCGTCGTAGCCCATGAGATGCAGGGTGCCGTGCAGGACCAGGATGATGAGTTCCTGGAGCAGGTCGTGGCCCAGCTGCTTGGACTGCTTGCGCGCGGCGCCCAGGCCGATGTAGATGTCGCCGAAGGGCGGGACCTCTTTTTTCGCGGGGACCGAGGGCCAGCTCCCTTCCTTCTGTTCCGGGTAGCGGAAGGAGATGACGTCCGTGATCCGGTCATGGCGCAGGAAGCGGGAGTTGACCTTGCGGATCTGCGCATCCGTGCAGAGGATGATGCAGAGTTCGCCGCGCTTCTTGGCCGAGGGACCCAGGGCCGCGTTGGCCGCGCGTATGAGCGCTCTTTCTCCGGCGGCGGCGAGAGGGGACTTCCCGAATATCAAGACGTTCATTTTTTCTTCTCCCAGTGTTCGAAGGCTCTGAGTATCTTTTTGACGAGGGGATGGCGCACCACGTCTTCTTCCGCGAAGCGCACGAAGCCCGCGCCCGGCATGCCCTTGAGGATCTCCTCAGCCAGGATCAGGCCGGAGCGGCCGCCGGCCAAGTCGACCTGCGTGACGTCGCCGGTCACGACGATCTTTGAGCCCTGGCCCATGCGCGTGAGGAACATCTTCATCTGCTCCAGGGTGGTGTTCTGCGCCTCGTCGAGGATGATGAAGGCGTTCTCGAGCGTGCGGCCTCGCATGTAGGCCAAGGGCACGATCTCGATGATCTCCTCGCCGCGCCAGAGCCGGAACTTGTCCGGGCCGATGATGCCGTAGAAGGCGTCGAAGAGGGGCTTCAGGTAAGGGTTGACCTTCTCGTAGAGGTCTCCGGGCAGGAAGCCGAGCTTCTCGCCTGCCTCGACGACCGGCCGAGTGAGAACGATGCGGGAGACCTCCCGGGCCTTGAGCGCGCGCACCGCGCAGGCCACCGCTAGATAGGTCTTCCCGGTGCCGGCGGGTCCGATGCCGAAGGAGAGGTCGCCGGCGCGGATGGTGTCGCAGTATTCCTGCTGACGGGGGCCCTTGGGCCGCACGACCTTGCCGTAAGCGGTCACGAGCACCGCGCCCTCGGGAGTGTTGTCCTCCTGCGGGAAGAAGGGGACGTTCGAGGACGTCTCCTCGGGCGGACGGCCGCTGCGGATGAGATTCAATCGTTCCTGCAGGCGCTTATAGGCCTTCTGCACGCGTCCGGCGGCGCCGCGGATGCTCAGGTGCAGGCCTTGCGACTCGGAGTCGTGGCGGACGAATATCTCCACTCCGTGCTCGGTCTCGAGCCTGCGCAGATGGGCGTCCTTCTCTCCGAGCAGGAGCACGGCTTCCTGGGTTCCTTCGAGGCTTATCTTCTTGGTGATCATAGAGGGAGCGTCCCGGTGAGACTGGGCCTTCCGCAGAGCGCGGCGACTGCGCGCCGGCGTTCGGGGACGAACAAGGCGTCGAGTCCTTTGCGCGGGCCGATGATCTCTTGGGCGAGCGCGGGAAGCCCTGCGTCGTCATCCTCGAAGGCTTTCCGCAGGGCCTCTGCATCCGATGCGTCTTTCGGGGACCAACCGGACCTTGACCAAAGCGAGAACTCCGCGTCTTCGAGGTGCTGCACGGCGCATAGACGCAGGGTCTCTTCGCAGAAGCGGCGGTGGAAGACCCGCACGCGCAGAACGCTCAGGGTCTTGTTTCCCGCGTGAAATGGGCGGCGGCTGCGTTCGAGCTCGTCGATCGACGTGATGAATACGCCGGTCCCGGCTTCGCCTTTGAGCGCGGTCATGCTGTGCGCCAGATGGTCGAAGGCCGCGGCGTGGTCCGCGACGCGGTCGGCGTCTACGGCGAAGCCCTGCTCCATCGAAAGGAATGAGCGCGCCATGCCGCCGAGGGCCGCGAGGAATCGTTCGCGGGGGCCTTCGTCCCCGCTCTCTTTCTTCAAGAGGCTGAGCGCGAGCGCCGCGCGCCGCAAGGATTGATCTCTCGCCTCGGGACGGCTGTCGAGCAGTTCCAGGCTCCTGCGGCGGACTTCGAAGAGGCGCAGGACTTTTCGCAATGCGGCGGGCGATAGCGGCTCCGGAGCGTTCGGCAAAGCATGCCCGCAGAGATGGGCGCGGAAGGCCGCATCCGGGTCGGGGAGTTCTTTTGCCAGCAGGGCCTGGGCTGAGAGGTCCAAGTCCTCGGAGAGCGCGCGCAGGGCGTTCTCGGGAGCCGGAGGCGCGGGCGGGCAGGCCGTGAAGGAAATCTCCTCGGGCGGCGGAGGGAGCTCCGAGAGAAGACGCGAGGGCGTGCAGGGACGGAAGCTCCCATCACGCAGGAGTTCCGCGAAGGCGCCCTCCAATGGGAGTTTTCCGGAACGCAGGGCTTTGGAGAATGCCTGTGCGTCTGCGGCAAGCACGAGCGTTTCCATGCCCGCGCCTCGGAAGGCGCCTGCCAATTCCAAGGCCAGGGCCGGCCCATCCAAGGCGGCGAGCTTGCCCGAGGAGGCGGCTTCGCTGAGAGGAGCGTCGATGAAAAAGAGGGTGATGGGCCCGGAGAGCGTGCGGTGCAGGTAGGGCCGCCGAGTTTTGAGGATGAGCGGGTCTGCATCGGCCCAGACGCTCTCCTTCGTGCAGGGCCGGGTCCTGGCCGCGAGCCCGGGCCGCAGAAGGACCCAGCGCAGTCCTGCCGCGGCCAGGAGTTCCAAGACCGGATCCGGAGCATGGCCTTGCGGGAGGCTGATTCCTTCGGCTGGGCGGCCGAAGCGGCCGCGGAAATCCGCCAGGCTCCAGTCCAGGGCCATGCGCACGGCCGGGGGCCTGGAGGAGGCCGCATCGAGCGGCGGCTGCAGGGCCGCGCAGACATTTCGGTTCTTGCGGTCGCAGTCCAGGATGAGGCGATAGGCTTTGGGCTCCTGCGTCTTCATCCAGTCGAGCAGTTCCGTCGAGAAGCTGAGGCTCGAATGAGACAGGATGCCGGTGTTCTTCAGATAGGGCTTTACGACGCGGTCGAAGCAGCGGCCGCAGGCATCGCGCCAAGGCCCGCCGGGTTCAGGATCGGGTTCCGGCAGACCCAGCCAGGGATTCTCGCATGCCGGGGCGTCGAAGTGGAGGTGGACGCACAGACGCTTCACGGCCGCTCGACGTCTTCCGGAATATCGCTGGGCGAAGGCTGTCCTGTCCGTTCGATGAAGGACGGCTCGGCGGATGCCGGTTCCTCGGCGGGAGGAGGCGTCTTTTCTCGGGCTTTGCGCGGCGCGCGCTTGGGCAGGGGCGTCGGCTTGGGCGCTGGAGCAGGCTCCGCGGCCGGCGGCGGGAGAGAAGGCTCCTGCTGCGCAGGCAAAGGCGCGGGCAAGGGCTCGGCTTGCGCGCCGGGAGAGGGTGAGCGATAGCGCGTGGCGGCTGAGACCCCGGAGAGGATCTCCACGCGGCTTCCTTCGACGATGCCGGTCTTTACGCTTATGGGCAGGAAGGTCTCTTCGCCGGCATGGATCAGGGCGGATGCGGGAACATGCAGGGCCCGGGGATGTTCTTCAAGGATGATGCGGCCGGTCCATTGGGTCTCCGGCTCCAGATGGACGCCGGGCTCCAGGGAGGCTACGAAGGTCTCTCCGGGCTCATCGATGGTCGCATGCAGGATTCGGCCGGGTGCTCGCGGATCATCGAGCTCGATGACCTGCCCGGCGCGGACCCTGGCCGAGATCTTCTTGCTTACTCGGCCGACCAAGCGCAGCCGCTGGATGGCCTCGGCCAGGAGTTCTCCGGCATGCACCTTCTGGCGCGGCCGCGCGTTGAGGCGCAGGATGAAGCATCGCGCGGGGGCCGATAGGGTGACCGGCTGGAAGGTCGTCTTCCAGCGCTTATCGAGCGTGTCCTCATCGACGGTGCCGCGGGCGTCGAGCAATGCGGCCCTTTCCGCGGAGGCGATGGTCGCCACTTCCCGGCCTTTCGTGAGCCAGATGCCCGTGGACTCGATTATATCCTCCACGCGGCCGGCCGAGGGCGCCATGAAGCGCAGGAACCCTTCGGCGCGCACGTGCCCTTGCGTCGGCGTCAAGTCGCGGATGAGGCCGCGCTTGATGGCGTCGCTCTCCTGGGCGCGGGCGCTCGCTGCGAGGGACAGGATGAGCGCGGCGGCCGGCAGCCCGCGGCAAAAGTCCGTCAGGGCCGCTGATCGGTTCATGAGTTCAGCGCCGTTGCGCGCGCGGAAGCGAGCTTGGGGTTCTCTCCTTTCCAAAGGCGGGTGAGGAAGGCTTCGTAGGTCCAGGGCATGGCCTTGGAGAAGAAAGAGGCCAAGGCCTCGGCATAGGCTTGAATCTCGAGCTGGGCATGGGCGTCGGCGCGCAGGGAGAGGAAGTTGATGAGGCTGCGCGCGTTCACGCTCCAGTAAAACTCGGTGTAGAGCGCCACGGGCAGGGCCATGCGCGCCATCTCGCGCGCCACGCCGGCTTCGATCATGCGGTTGTAGGCCGCGGAGGCCGTTTCCAGCGCGCGGACATATTCCTGGGTCAGGGCTTTGTCGTCGAGCTTCGCGGATACGGAGCCCTGCTTGTTCTTGTGGTCCTGGCCGCGCCAGCTTTGGGGGATGTAGTACTCGTCCTTGGATTGCGTATAGCGGTAGCTGACCTCGTTATAGGAAGACCAGCGGTGCCGGAACCACTGCCGGGCCACGAAGATGGGGCACTTGATATGGAACTTGAAGACCGCGTGTTCAAGGGGGGTCAGATGCTGATGCTCCAGGAGATAGGCGATGAGGCCTTTGTCCTTCTCCTCGCCCTTGCTGGTCCCGGCGTAGGAGACCCGCGCGGCCTCCACCACCCCGGCGTCGCTGGCCATCGCATCCACGAGCCGCACGAACCCCTTGTCGAGAACCTTGATCTCTTTCATGACGTTATTTTAGGTTTAGCGGCGGCAGGGGGTCAAATAGATTGCGTCTCGACATTACCCGATGAAAACGGCGGGTGGAGTCGAGGGGAAACACCCTCCCGCTCCCGTGAAGGGGGCCCCACGGCTTGGGGGGAACCAGTTCCCAGGGGCACGGGGGAAGGGAGGGTGTTTCCCCTCGGCTCCAGGTCCCGCCGGAAAAACTGGGTGAGGTCGAGATGCAAGCTATTTGACCCTTGCTGCCGGGAGTTGGCCTTCGTCGCGGTGGGCGATCATGTCGGGCAGGCGCAGGCCTTCTTGGATGCGCGCGCGGATCCAGGCATTGATATCCGGGCTCGGCAGTAGTCCCTTGGCGGAGATCTTGCAGAAAGACCCCTCGGTCGATTTTTGCAGGCTTCGGTCGGTCCCGTCCGGGATCAGTATATAGGGGAGGATCATGACGCTTGCGCTGCGGCTGAGGCTGCGCACGGTCTCTTGGAGTTCTTTCTCCGCGGACATAGGTTCCTTCGACTGCACGAAGCGGCGGCGAAGATCCGGCGCTGCGTCCATGTCGGGCGCGGGTCCAGCCAGGAGGATCGCGTGAGCGGACCGGTAGCGGCCTTTTTCACGGACGTTTTGGGCGTGCTTGAGCGCGCTGTCGAGCCAGGCGGAGCGGCGGGCTTCATCCAAGGGCGCGGGAACCGCGACGAGCAGGGCTTCCCGCTCGCTTCGGCGTCCCAGTTCCTTCGCGCGGGCCAAGAGCGCGGCGTCGACGGCTGGATCGTCGTCGACGGCGCCGGTCATGGCGAGGGCGAGCCTGCCCTGCGGCAGGGCCCGGCGCACGCGCGAGGAGCCGCGGTTGGCGTGCGCCGCCAAGGAGAAGGATGCACAGGGGAATTTCTGCAGGCCGAGCAGGTAGCGGATCTGCTCGAGTTCCTCATCGCCGCTGTGCAGGTAGACCGGGACCGCGACGATGCGCTCGACGCGCGCGGAGGAGAGCTTGTCCAGGGCGCGTTGGAGCACGCGGGAGTCCGGCGAGCCGGAGAAGTCCTCGACCACGGCCTCGCGCCCCAACTCCTTGCGGATATCCTGCACGGTCTTGTCCCATTCATGGCCGCCGGTCTTGGAGAGAAGGAGAACTCCCAGGGGCTTGCGCCCGAGCATGGGCTGGGCGTTCAGGGAGAAAGTCCAGAAAAGCGCGAGGACTGCTGGGAGGATGAACCTCATCGGCGGACTCCTTTTTTAGCGGGCTTGCCGGAGAAGAATCTTCCGAACCAGCCTTTGACCCCGCCGGCGTGCAGGGGGCAGTCTTGTTTGGGCGCATTATCCGGGAGGAAGAGTTCTTTCCTGCGTTCCGGACAGCCTGAGCGCGCAAGCAGGCCGCTTTGAGGGTCCACTTCCAGGGAGAGCAGTCCCTCGGGCGCGGGCCAGGTCTCTTGCAGGCTTGCGGTGGAGGCCGCGGCCATGAACTCCGCCCAAAGAGGAAGGGCGTCTTTCGCTCCCGTGAGCCCCAGCTTTGTCGGGAGATCCGAGCCGACCCAGACGCCGGCCAGCAGGCGCGGGGTGTAGCCGATGAACCAAGCGTCTTTCCCGTCGTTGGTGGTGCCTGTCTTTCCTGCGGAGCAGTTTTCCAGCCCCCATCGACGAAGATTCCTGGCTGTTCCGCTGCGCACGGTCTCGCGCAAGAGATCGGTCAGAAGAGCGGATTCTTCCTGCGAGAAGATCGGCTCGGAAGCAGGCGCGTGGTATTCCAGGAGCTCTCCGGAAGGGTCCATCGCGGCCTCGACGGCATAGGGCTCGGCGCGGCGTCCGCCGTTGGCGAATGCGCAGTAGGCGCCCGTCAGCTCCAAGAGAGAGAGTTCCGAGCTGCCCAGCGCCAGTCCCAGTTCCTGGCGCAGAGGGCTGCTCACTCCGAGGCGGCGCGCGAGTTCCGAGATGCGGCGCACGCCCGCTTGCGATGCCAGGTCCAGGGTCGCGAGGTTCAGCGACTGGGCCAAGGCCGTGCGCAGGCTCACGCGGCCCAGGTAGCGGTCCTCATGATTGCGCGGGCTCCAGCGGGCCGGCCCGATCGAGGGAGATGCGTCCGCGCTGGAGGTCGGGAAATCCCGGGGAGAGTCGTCGAGCACCGAGGCCGCCGTCCAGCGCCGTTCTCCAGGCCCGCCCGTGAGCGCGGCCGCGAACACCAGCGGCTTGAAGGCCGAGCCCGGCTGCCTGCGCGCCACGGAGGCGCGGTCGAAGGGAGAGGCTGCGAAATCCTTGCCCCCGACCAAGGCGCGTATCGCGCCGTCGGCAGGATCGAGCACCACGATGGCCGCCTGGTCTCGGGCGTGCGCCGCGGATCGGATCGCCAGGGCCTGGAGCCGGGTGTCTAGCGTGGTGTAGACGTTGAGTCCGTGCGTGAGCAGGGCCTCGTCGCCGTAGCGGCTTTCCAGGATGCGGTGGACGAAGGCCGTGAAATAGTCCGAGCCGCGCGAGGCCGGATGGACCGGCCGCCCGGAGGGCAGGGGTTCCTTCGCGGCTTGGGCTTCCTCCTGGGCGCTGATGAAGCCTTCTCGCCGCATGGCCGCGAGCACGGTCTTGCGCCGCGCGGCCGAGGTCTCGGGGTTGCGGAAGGGGTCGTAGTTGTAGGGGGAACGCAGGAGGCCCGCGAGCAGGGCGGACTCTCCGAGAGTGAGCTTGGAGGGGGGCTTGTCGAAAAAATGCTTGGAAGCGGCCTTGAGCCCGAGCAGGCTGACCGGACCGTCCTGCCCGAAGTAGACCGTGTCGAGGTACATGCGCAGGAGCTCGTCTTTCGAGAAGCGCGCATCCAGGTAGAGCGCGATGAGGACCTCTTCGGCTTTTCGCCGCAGCGTGCGCCTGGGCGAGAGGAAGAGGCTTCGGGCCAGCTGCTGGGTCAGGGTGCTCGCGCCTTCAGCGTAGCGTCCCTGGCGCGTGTTCTTGACCAAGGCGCGAAGCACCGAGCGCGGGTCCACCCCATGATGCTTGCGGAATCGCCGGTCCTCGACGGCCACGACCGCGTCCGCCGCGGATTTCGGGATGTCTGCGGCTTCCAGGCGTTCGCGCCGGATGCGGTGTTCCCCGGAGATCTCATAGATCAGCTCCGGTTCCAGCCAAGCTTCCACCAGCGGAGGATGTCCCTCTCCGGCCAGAGAGACCGAGAGGATCTTTCCGCCGGAGGTCTCGACGCGGATGTTCGAGGGTTCCTCGCGGCGGAAAGGCGTGCTGAAGCCGCGCATGCGGATGTCGAAGGCGCTTCCTTTGCGGGAGTAGGTCCCGGGCTGCGGGGTCTCTGAGGCCGCGTAGCGCAGGCGTTCCAGGCGGGACTGAAGCTCGCCCTCCGTGAGCGGGTCGCCGGCGCGCAGGCGCGCGGGCGCGGAATAGATGCGCGTGGGATAGGCGCCGGTGACGTCTCCGCTGAGCAGGGGGCTGATGCTGCGTTCCGCGAGCATTCCGGCGCACACAAGCGCAACGGCCAGCGAAAGATAAAGGATTTTCCGGAGGAAGCTGCCGTTGCGCCGAGACTTCATTATCGCTTGGGAACCCCTTCCCTGAGTAGACGGCTTTTACTGGGTTCCGGCTTTCGCCGGAATGACGACGCTAAAGGGATCAATGACCCATTACGGAGCTACGGAGTGAAAGAAAGGACGCGGGTCTTGCCGTTGGCGCCGACCACGGCGGTCACGAGCTCGCGCATTCCGTTGGGGAGCGCTCTTTCAGCCAGGTCCGCGGCATAGCCGGGCAGGTCGGCCTTCCAGTCCGGTTCCAGGTTCAGGCCGTTGAAGCGCAGGCAGTGGAGCTCCGCGCTGGAATAAGCGCCGAAGGCCTCGGAGAGGGAGCCGAAGCGCGGGATGTTCTTCAAGGTGTAGACGGCGGAGATTCCTTCCGCGCTTGGGGCGGCCACGAGCCGCGGGCTGCACTGGAGCGTGCGGTCGGCCCAGCGGATCCGGTTGGAGGTCTGGCCGTAGGCTTCGCTCGAAAAGGCCGCGCGCTTCTCGAACTGCAGGCGGATGCGGTTGTTCGGGGTATAGAACAGAGGAAAGGATCCCTCCGCGGACCGGGCCACGGCGAAGCTGTAGATCCAGTCCAGGCGCGGGAGCTTCAGCTTGGGCTCGCCGAGCGTGTAGCGGCCGTCCGCGTAGGTCAGGGGATGGATCGGGCCGAAGGGGAAGGTCGCATTCTTGATCAGGGGCTGGGCCGCCAGAAGGCTCTGCGTGCCATCCATGTAGCGGCGGACCATCCATGCCAGGGTGGTCCGCTTCTCGAAGGAGCCGGAGGAGCAGACCAAGACATAGCTTTCCACGCGGTCGAAGAAGCGGTTGTTGAGCGTGAGGAAGACCTCGGCGCGTCCGTCCTTGTCGAGGTCCTCGGCTTCCAGGGAAAGATTGGTGATCGCGGTGCCTGGGTCTTTGAAGGCGCAGACCGGATGCCAGTCCTCGGCGGAATAGGCTTTCACGGAATCCTTGTCCGCGAGGATGACCTCGGTTTTGCCGTCGCCGTCCACGTCGCCCAAGGCCAAGGCCACAGCTTCCAGGTCCAAGGAAGGGCTTGTGCGCACAGGGGCATGCGCGCCGGGCGCAGGGGCCTGTGCGGTCGTCGAAGCGGTTGTCGCCGGTGCGGCCGCTGCCGGGACCTGAACCGCGGCCCGATGCACGCGAACGCGGTCTCCAGGGTTGACCGTCGATGCGGAGGCGGGCTGTGCTCCCTCGATGCCGGCCAGGGAATATTTTTCCAGGACTTCCGAGACATGTCCCGCGGCCAGATTCGTTTCCGTGCGGCCCAGGGACGCGCCCGTGACCGGGTGCTTGAGCTCTTCACCCGGACGGTAGATCGTGAAGGCGTCGCCGGTCTTGGCGCCGCTGGCTTCTCCGAGGTCGAGGTATATCTTGGATCCTTCGACCTTGACGACATAGCCGTCCAAAGACGACTGGGCTTGTACTGGGCAGGCAAGGAACAGGGATAGAAGAAGGTTGAGCATAATAAAGGAAGAATATCATATCCAGATACTTCTGAGCCCTATCTGCGGGGCGCAGACGGTATTGTTTTTGTCAATGTCCGCGCGCGGGCGCCTGCGAGCAGAAGGGGTCGATGCCCTTGAACTTGTCCGTCACGAAATCCTGAGACTCGCCGTCATAGGTGTAGCGGGATGACCACGAAAAGCACTGGAGGGGCCCGCCGTTCTCGGGGGGAGTGCCCTCTCCCGCGGGGTCTCCGGCAGCCGGGATGTCCTTGATGCGATAGACGCAGGTCTTGAAATCCAGGGACGAGTTGGAGGCGCTGATTTCCATGCGCCGGTCATCGAAGGCGGATATCCCGCCCAGGGGAACATCGATCGCCAAGAGCACGGATGTCGGCTCCGGATGCCGCTTGAGAATCGTGAGCTGTCTGGGGTCATCTAAAATCTTGAGGTCGGCGAACATGCTCTGTCTGTCAGGGCGGAGTTTCAGAGGGGTCTTCGGCACATAGGCGAAGGCGAGCCGGTCCGTTTCCTCCGGTACGGCGATATAAAGAGGATCCGTTCCATCCTGATCGACCTCGTAGCTGGGATGGTTGAAGATGACCTTATTCACTCCGCGCAGAGCGCGTGTGATATCGAATTTCTTCTCAACCAAAGCGCCCGTTTTGGCGGAGTACACGGTATGGTAGACGCAGCCTTTGATGAACTGAACGATGCCGTAATCCCGGATGCAGTCCGGGGAGGTGGTTTCGATGACTGCGCCCATGGACGAGAGGCGCGAGAGTTGGCGCGGTCCGTCTATTTCGCGGCTCTCAGAGTCCAGCAGAGTGAAGCGCTTTAGTCCGCATGCTCCGCCGGCCGGAGCCGGGAAATCCTTCTGCTGGAAATGGGGGATGATGGTCTCCGCGGGTTCCTTGGCCGGCCGCGCGATCTTCCGGCCGGAATTCTTGGCAACCGTGATCAGCGCGGCGGCATCCTTTGCCGCGGCTTCCAGGGCGGGCTGCGCCGCCGCGAAACCGGGGGTCCATAAGGCGATGAACGCCGACAAGAGCGTTTTGGTCATAAATTTCTCCGCGCATCCGCGACATCTTTAGGATAACGCGCCGCGAGGAGCTTGCCGGGGGTCTAAAGACCCTTTTCAGCGCGGCATTGGGCTCACGCGTGCCTAGGTCTTTTGCCGAAACCGGGCATGGATGACGGCTATGGGCGCTCATCGGTATTGACAAATCAAGGGGGCGGAGCTATATAATTTCAGACGGATTTTCCGGCGCGCAGGACGCGCTGCGCGCGGCTTTGGGCCGATAGCTCAGTGGCAGAGCGCCCGCGCAACATGCGGGAGGTGGGGGGTTCGAATCCTTCGCGGCCCACGTTTTACTGTTTTCCTCCTCGTATCAGCGAAGGCGGCGGGCATAAGAGGGGTCGTGGAAAAGCTATCGGATCTGGTCGGGATCCCGCATGATACTCGCCTGAAAACGCGCAAGCGCATCGCCGGTTTTCTGAAGACCTATCTTTGCTTCGTCCATTTCTCGATCGCGGCCGTCGAGGCGTTCCTGCGCGGAGACCTGGAGCAGTTCGACGCGCATGTCGGCGAGACCGCGTGCCAGATCCGAGCCTACAGGGTGTTCCTGCTGTTCCACCTGCATGACGGACGCTCCCGTCCGGGCTTGCGGCACGCTTTGTCCGCGCTCAAGAAGATCCAGGAGATCGTGGTGTCCCACATCGAGCTCGGTCTGCCCATGAAGAACGCGGGCGTCAGCGCATGCGGTCTGCTCAAGGACATGGACGTCGATCTCGTCTGCGACCAGGACCTGCTGTTCCTGATCATGACGTATTTCCTGAAGCAGTTCTCGGTGATCGACGATGAGGATGAGATCGGCAGCTATATCCGGAACATGAGGCAGGAGGATCTGCCGGAGGGCTTGTCGAGGAATCTGTTCGAGCAAGCGATCAAGCGGTGTCAGAGGAAGGTCTCCGAGGATTCCTGCCGGTTCATCCTGCAGCTGCTCCAGGAGCTTGATGGGTTGTCCCCTTTGAAGGAAGTCTCGCCGCATTTCATTAAACGCGATGAGCTGGGCCGGGAAGTGCTGCCCGCCTTCTTGAGCGGGCATGTCATATTCCGGCATCTGCTCACGCAGAGCCATCTTCCGGCCGCGCTGATCGTGGTCGTCCGGCAGGAGGGCGTCGTTGATCAGAAGTTCCACTTGTCCTTGACGGCGAACAAGAAAGGGGATGAATTCGACGTGGGCTTGAGTCCGAGCTTGGAGACTCCGTGCCTGATCATGAAGGGGGAGCTCCGCGCGCAAACGGACAAGCAGGGCGCGGCGCGCAGCGTGGCTTCCTATGGAGCGCTGCGCATCTTGGATGCCTTCATGGCCGCGCACAGGCAGTACAGCGGGCAGCACCTGAGAGGCTCGGAGGACGTGTTCGACCGGCTGCATTCGCTTCATGCCAAGGAGAATCCTGCGGTGGCGGAGATCTGCCGGCGCTACTTCGATTCGCTTTGGCTTGGGAAGAAGCTCCTCTCGCGCGAGCTGGATGCGTTCCTGCTCCGGCACATGTTCAGCGGCCTGCTCTCCAAGACCCTTTGACGCGCGGATGCCGGCCTGCACCCTGCGCATCCGCGTTCCGCCGTTTCCAAGCGGACGCGGATCTCATAAAGAGGTCCGTAGGAATGCCCGGGATACGTTATAATGCCGGAAGCGGCGTCCAGGCGCCGCATATGTTCGGGAGGCCGGCTATGATCGGATCTTTGAAGTTCGTGTTCGCGGCCGTATGCGTCCTTTTCGCCTTGAAGCTTGCGGTCCGCCCGGCTTGCGCGCAGCCTGCGGCCCTGCCGGTCGTGGGAGGGCTTCCGGATTTCAACGTACGCGCCCAGGACATGGGCCCGCTCTTCGAGAAGAGCAAGCAGAGGCTCATCGCGGCTTTGGATGCCGCGGCCGCTCTTCCGGCCGGGAAAAGGACTTTCGAGAACACGGTCGCGGCCGTGGAGGCTGCGTACGCGGATTTCAACGAGGCGCTGGTTCCTCTGACTTTTCTCTCCCAGGTGTCCGCGGACAAGGCCGTGCGCGAACGAGCTTTCGAGCTGGAAAAAGAGGTCGATGCCTTGCGCGTGGACTTCGGCGCGCGCGAGGACGTCTACAAGGCCGTCAAAGAGTACGCGGCCAAGGGAGAGGCGCTCAAGGGAGAGGATGCCAGACTTTTGGCGGACCTGCTGCTGAATTTCCGGCGCAACGGCCTCGAACTGGCGCAGCAGGAGCGCGATAAGCTCAAGTCCCTGCGGAAGAGGCTCTCCGAGCTTGAGCTTTCCTTCCAGAACAACGTAAAGGAAGACCGGACCGTGCTGGAGGCCGGGCGCAAGGAGCTTGAAGGAGCTCCCCCGGAGTTTCTCAAGGAGCTTCCGTCCGCAGGGGAGGGCCGCGTCCGCGTGCCGCTCGATTATCCGCACTATACGACGATCATGGAGACGGTCAAGAGCCCGGAGCTGCGCAAGAAGGCGGAGTTCCTTTTCAACAACAAAGCCGCGGACAAGAATATCCCCATCTTGAAGGAAACTTTGGAGAAGAGGCGCGAACTCGCGCGTCTGCTCGGCTACGCTTCCTTCGCGCACTATCAGACGGCTTATCGCCGGATGGCCAAGTCCCCTGAGCGGGTGAAGGCGTTCTTGGAGCGCTTGAAGGCCCTGCTGGCCGCGCAGGCGCAGAAGGATCTGCGGGAGCTTCTGGAGCTCAAGCGGCAGGAGGAGCCCGGCGCGCTGAGCATCGGCAATGAGGACGTGACGGGGCTCATCGGCCAGCAGCTCGGCTATTATCCGCGGCGCTACATCGAGTCGAAGTATGAAGTCGATGCGGCGCAGGTCCGTTCCTATTTCCCGGTGGACCGCGTGGTGCGCGAGGCTTTGTCCATCCATGAGGAGCTCTACGGCCTGGAGTTCAAGGAAGTCCCGGCGCATAGCCCGACGACGGCCGCGGGGCCGGCGGATTCCTGGCATCCCGAGGTCCGGCTCTTCGAGGTCCGGGACAAGGCTTCCGGGACCCGCATCGCCTGGTTCTACTTGGATCTTTACCCGCGCGAAGGGAAGTACAACCACATGGCGGCCTTCGACATCCTCGTGGGCCGCGAACTGCCGGGCAAGGGCTACCGCGCGCCGGTCTCGGCCATGGTTGGGAACTTCACTCGCGCTGAAGGAAAAAAACCCGCGCTCATGAATCATGACGAGGTGGAGACCTTCTTCCATGAGTTCGGGCACATCATGCATCAGACGCTCACGCGCGGACGCTACCCCCGCTTCTCCGGTTCGAATACGGCGCTCGATTTCGTGGAAGCGCCCTCCCAGATGCCGGAGAACTGGGTCTGGGATCCCGCGGTGCTCGAGCGCATCTCCGGGCATTATCAGGACCCGGCCAAGAAGCTCCCGAAGGACCTCTTGGCCAAGATGATCGCGGCCCGCCAAGCGCTCGCGGGACTCTCGAACCTGCGCTTGGTCGCGCTCTCGCTCTTGGATCTGGAACTCCACGGCCCGGAGGCGGTCCCGGACGCATCGTCCGTCACTGACAGGGTGTTCCGCGAGGCCGGCTATCTGCCGCCTACGCCCGGCACTCACTTCGAGGCGCGCTTCGGGCATATCATGGGAGGCTACGCCGCGGGCTATTACGGCTATCTCTGGTCGCGCGTGTACGCCCAGGACATGTACAGCCGATTCGAGAAGGAAGGCGTGCTCAGCCCCGGCACGGGCATGGACTATCGGCGAAAGATCCTGGAGCGCGGTTCGAGCATAGAGGAGGAGGAGTCCTTGAAGGATTTCCTGGGCCGCGAGCCCGGCGAGGAGGCCTTTCTCCGGAGCCTCGGCGGCTAATTTGGTATAGTCAAAAATCCATGAACACGCGCACTTACGCGCACGTCGACGAGCTCAAGGGCTTCTCCATCAAGAACTGCCCGTCCATGCCGCAGCCCGGCAGCGTGCTCATGTGTCCGCCCGATTACTACGACGTCTCCACGCCTCTCAATCCGTACATGGCCGAGAGCGTGGGGAAGGTCGACAAGGCTCGGGCTCGGGAGCAGTGGGGGAGCCTTCGCACGGTCTTCGAGCGCCTGGGCAAGCCGGTGAGGATGCTTACGCCCGCGGTCGGGCTCGAGGACATGGTCTTCGTCACCAGCCAGACCCTTTTGGGGCTGACCGCGCGCATGGAGAAGGTCTGCCTCCTGGGGCATATGCGCCATCCCTCCCGCCGAGGAGAGGTCGCGCATTTCGACAAGTGGTTCCAAGAGAACGGATATCGCACGGTCCGGTTCCAGGACCCCACGCTCACCTTCGAAGGCATGAGCGACAGCGTCTGGCATCCGGGCAAGCGCCTGCTATGGGGCGGGCACGGGTTCCGCACGGATCCCGAGGTCTACGAGCTCGTAGCCGGGACTTTTGAATCTCCGGTCATCCTGCTCAAGCTCGTCAATGAGCGCTTCTATCATCTGGATACCTGCTTCTGTCCTTTGGGTCCCGAAGCCGTGCTCATCTATCCGCCCGCGTTCTCGCCGGAAAGCCTGGAGATCATCCTGCGCATGTTCCCGGTGGTGCTGGCCGCCGACGAGCGCGAAGCCGCGCGCATGGTCTGCAATTCCGCGATCGTGGACGCGCATACCGCGATCGTTCCCAAGGGCGTGCCCAACGCGGTGCTGCATCTGAAAGCCTTGGGCATGGACGTGCTGGAGGCCGACGTCTCCGAGTTCGTGAAATCCGGCGGCTCGGTCTCCTGCCTCAAGATGATGTACTTTTGACCGTGCACGCTATTCTCCTCTTCCTTTTGACCGCGGCGCTCCCAGGACCGGCCTGGAGCAGCGAGCCGCCCGCCATGCCGGAGGCTTTGCGTCCCGAGGTCCAGCCCTCGCCGCGCCTTCAAGACGCGCTGCGCCAGACCGCGGCCGAGCTCGTGAAGACCGAGACCGGACGCAGGTTGCTGGCCCAGACCGAGGAGCTTCCGGTCCTGGAGCGCCGGGGCCGCGATATCCCGGTCGTGCGCTACGTCGCTGCCCCGAGCCCAAGACTGCTCGTGGACGCCAAGGCCGCGGCGGCGCTGACGCTCTTCGATTTCGAGGCCGCGTTCATCCTGGAGCGCCGGCGCGCCAGCGCGCAGTGCTCCGCGGCGCTCTTCGAGGACGATTTCGCCGCGCATCAGGAGCTCCTGGCCTATGCCATGGAGAAGGCCGAGGCCGATGGGGCCTTCGCCAAGGAGCTGCGCGCGGCTTATCGCCGGGAAGAGGCTATTTTTCTCGCGCGCGACCGGATCGCGGAGTCCTCCCGCAAACTCGACGGCGAGCCGCTGGCCGATAGGCCTGTGCCCAAGAATGCCCTGGCCGCGGCCGCCTTGGAGCTTTATCTTTTCTCCGAGGACCCCTATCTCCTGTATTCGACGCTGGAGCATTCCCTGCGGTGGTCCTCGGAAACGGTCCATCTCACGGACTTGGAGGACTTTCTTTCCAATCACGCAGGCCGGCTGCAGGATATGTCCTGGAAGGCCGAGGGCCGCGTGTGCCTGGCGCAAGGAAGGCCCTATCCCGGCGCATTATGCCGGGCCGCGCGCGTCGTCGCGGACCGCGAGGGGCTTTCGCGCGTACAGGAAGGCATCGGGCCTTACGACAGCATCCTGCAGGATCGCCTGCGCGTGAAGGTCAACCGCTGGATACGGGAGGGACGGTGAGGTCTTTTCGAGCCGCGGCCGCATGCGCGCTCGGTCTCTGCTTGGCCGCATCCTATGGCTGCGGACTCTTCAGCGGCAAGCCCGATAAGGTCCGCAAAGGGACCGTTGCGCGCGTCATCTATACCCTGGAGGCCGACGGCCGCCGAGTGGAGACCGTGGGCGCGGGAGAGCCGGTGGAACTCCTGGTGGGCAAAGGAAGGCTCATAGCGGGGCTCGAGGAGGCCTTGCTCGGCATGAAGCCCGGCGAGGAGAAGACCGTGCGGGTCCCGCCGGAGAAGGGATACGGCCAGCCCGATCCTCAAGCCGTGCAGAGCGTCCCGCTCGCGCGATTCGGAGCCGAGTCCGCGCGCCTGCATCCCGGCATGCGCGTGGAGGGGCTGCGGCGCGGGCAGTTCGTCTCCGCGCAGGTCCTCTCCATGGGCAAGGATACCGCGGTCCTGGATTTCAATCACCCCTATGCCGGAAAGACGCTCGTCTTCAATATCCGCGTGGTCTCCGTGGAGAAAGGCTTCTCCAAGAAGAAGGGATGAGTTTGAAAACGAAGGGCAGGTCGGAGGTCGTGATACTGGGCTCCGGGGCCTTGGACTTCCGGCTGGGCGAGCAAGCGCGTTCGGCCCCGGGCTTGGCGCTCAGGCTCGGCCGCAAGACCCTGCTCTTCGACCTGGGGTTCGGCGCCATGGGGCGCCTCCTGCATGCGGGCATCGATCCCTCCTCGGTCTGCGCCGCGTTCTTCACGCATCGCCATCCGGATCACGTGGGGGATATCCCGGCGCTCCTATTCCATCTTAACAGCCTTCAGCCGCCGGCTTCCGGGATCTTGAAGATATTCGGTCCCAGGGGATTCTCCTCGTTCATGGCTAGGCTGACGCGCGCGCATCATCCCTGGCTGCGCCCTCGCGGCTGGCGTTTGGAGATCCGGGAACTCGAAGAGCGCGACCATGCGCAGGGATCGGGCTGGAAGGTCCGCTGCCGCGAAGTCCCGCACAGCACCGAGGCGCTCGCCTTCCGGCTGGAATCCTCGGCGGGCAGCCTCGGCTATACGGGGGATACGGATCTTGATGAGGGCCTGCCCGGGTTCTTCGCCGGGCTGGATCTGCTGGTCGCGGAATGCACGTACCCTTCCGCGGAGCCCAGGCGGCGCGGACATATGACCGTGAACGAGTCCGTGGCGCTCTCTCGCGCCTGCGCGGCCAAGAAAACGATCTTCACGCATCTGACCGCGGGTTCCGAGAAGGAACTCTCCCGCACCCCTCTGTGCAAGGGCCGGGAATTCATCGCCTACGACCTGATGCGCATTCCTCTGCGCTGATTATTCTTCTTTTTCGTCGCCGTCGGAGGGAGCGGCATCTTCGGGAGAGGCTTTGGGGCTCTCTGCTTTTTCCGGATCCGCCTTCTCCGGTTCCTCGGCGCTTTCCTGGGCCGGGGCCTGCGTTCGGACATGGGCCGAGGCTTCCGGCGCGGGCCGCGCGGAGTCCGAGGGCGCGGCGGCTTGGGAGTCTTCCTCGGGGGAAGGAGCGTTCGAGGGCGCTTCTTCGGCCGGCGGCGCGGACAAGGCCTTTTTCTCGCCGGGGCGGCGCTTGCCGGGTTTGCGCGAGGACTTCGCGCGCTTGACCGGCGCCTTCTTCTCGTTCTTCTTCGGCTTGGCCGAGGCCGGAGCGTCCTCTTTTCCCAGCGGCCGTCCTTCGGGATCGAATTTATAGGGAGTGCCGACCTCGTTGGAAGGAGCGATGTACTTCGACTTCTCGTAATCGGTCTTCGGCGCCGCGCCCAGGGAGGCGAGCGCTAACGCCGCGGCCAGCATATAAGTGCGCTTATATGCCGGCCGCGGTGCTGGATACAAGCCGAGCAGCAGCAAGCAGCGGGCGTTCATAGGCTTAAAGTATATCTTTTCATCCCGAGCCGGGCTCAGCGCCATTATTTCGAGAGTTTTGCCGAGACTTTCACTTTTTCCTTGAGCAGGGGACCTGCGGCCTCGATGAGTTCCGGGTCGAAGTCTTCCTTTGATTCGTCGAGCGCGCGCTTGATCGCCGCGTAGTCGAGCTGGGAATATTTCTCCCATACGCCCGCGGCCTTGAGCACGTCCACGATCTGCTCGTAGGGAGTGGGGATGCCCTCCTGTTCCGGGTCCGCGAGCTCCGGGTCCGTTTTTTTGGCCGGTTTTTTCGTCGGGACCGAGAAGGAGCCGCGCTTCATGAGCCGGGCCTCGGTGCGTTCCCCCTGGATGCGCGTAAGGCCGTTATTCCGCGCGAAATCCGAGAGAGCGGATTCGGCGTTCGCGCGCGTTTCCTTGAGGCCTTTGAGCATCTTTTCCAGGGTCGAGATATTCTCATCGAGCGTTTCCATGCGCCCGACGTTCTCTCCGGCCTGGTCCATGTCCAATGGGAGTTCCACGGGCTTAAGACGCTCCTCCCAGGGGGCGCGGTCCTTGTCGAAGTCCGTGCGGACTGCGTCGAGTTCGCGCAGGCTCTTGAAGAGCCTCGTCTGCAGGTCCGCCAGATAGGCGTCGTCCACGTCGATGACCGTGGTCTTGTCCTTGAAGTCCCAGACCAGCCGCGCCTTGCGGCCCTTCATGAGGTCCGGGAAGAGCTGGCGCAGAGCCAGGACGTAGAGGCCGAGCTGGTAGTCGTGCGCGCGCATCTCTTCATCCGAGGGGGGGATGAAATGGGACTTCCAGTCATGGATGACCACGACGTCCCCTTCGATCATCACGCGGTCCGGGATGCCCTGGAAGCGGTAGACGCGCTTTGTTTCCGGGTCGGTGAGGTCGTAGTGCATGCGGCGTTCCAGGTAGATGACGCGTCCCTGATCGAAGGGGTTGTAGCGCTTCCACATGGAGTGGAGGTAATCCACGGCGCGCTGATGGTAGTCTTCCACCGAGACGCCTTTCTCAAGGGTGTAAGGGGTGTTCTTGAGGGTGTCTTGCCAGCGTTCCTCGAAGAACTGCACCAGGTCTTCGACCTTGATATTCGAGACCAAGCGGCCGCCCTTGATCCAGATGAAGAGCTGTTCCAGGGTCTCATGGATGGCCGAGCCCGCATACACGTCCAGGGTCATGGGGCTCTTGCTCTTCATGTGCAGGAGATACTGCTTGACCCACGCATCGGGGCTCTCCATGAAGATCGAGAGTTGGGTGGGAGAGAGCATTCCGGGCAGGGTGTTCTCATCGGCTTCCTTGCGGGCAGGAGAGCGGCGCGCCACTCCTCCTCCGCGCGCGGGGTCGATCGGGGCATCCTCTTTGGGAGAGGTCTGGATTTCGTTGGAGAAGCCGGTTTGGAGCGCCGGCTGGATAATATTGAAGACCGCATGGTCTTCGCCGCCGCGCAGTTCAGCCATGGCTCGCACGGGAGCCGGAGCCAGCGTGGAATAAAGCTCCCATAGTCCCGCGGCCTTGAGCGCGGCCACCAGGGCAGCGTGAGCTTCCGGGTCGTCCGTGAGAGTGGGCACGCGAGAGACCTGCTCCTTAATGAGCAGGCTTCGCTTTTCGCCCGGGATCTCGGAGAGCTCGTTGTCGAGAGCGAAGCGGATCATGCCGGTTTCCAATTCCTCGTATTCCTTCTTGGCCGCGTGGAGCTTTTCGGAAAGCGCATCGATCTTCTCGTCCAAGTCGCCCAGGAAGTCCGCGGTCTTGCGCGCGTCGGCCATTCCCTCGGGATCCTTCGCGGGAGAGGAGCGCTTGAGCCATTCCTCTTTCTCGGCGTTCACGCGCTCCGAGAAGCTCTCGATGCGGCGCAGGACGTCGAAGACCTTCGCTTCCACGCGGGCAAGATAGGCGTCGTCGACGAGGATCTCCTGCGAGAATTCCTTGAAGTCCCAGACGAGCTTGATCTTGCGGCCTTTGACCAGGTCCGGCCGCGAACGCATGAGCCCGAGCGCGTAGAGGCCGAGCTGGAAGTCTCCCTCCTTTAAATGATGGATGTCCGGGGGGTTGAAGTGGGTCTTCCAGTCGTGGATGACGATCGTGTCGCCTTCGAGCATGAGGCGGTCGATGATGCCGATGAAGGGATAGTCCTTGCCCGTGGCCGGGTCCTTCATGGACCAATGGATCGTCTCTTCGAGCGCGAGGATCTCTCCCTGCTTGTCGAAGGGAGCGAGCAGTTCGAAGCGCCTGCGGATGAAGGATTCTCCGCGGCGCTTGTATTCTTCCGGCTTCCAGCCGTCGCGGGGCTGGTAGTTCGATTCCTTCAGATTGCGTTCCCAGGCGAGGTCGTATTCCCGCAGGAGATCTTCAAGCGTGATGTCCTTGCCGGGGATGCCGTTCTTGACCCAGGTGTAGGCCGCTTCCATGGTCTCGTGCACGGAGAGACCGATGAGGAGCTCATAGCCCTTGGGCGCCGGATCGTCCTTGCCCAGGAGGTAGCGCAGGGCGAACTCTTCCGGGTCGAAGCCGAAGGTGACCAGGCGGTTGTTGGAGTGCTCTCCCGGCGCATGGGCCGTGTGCTTGTGCAGGATCGAGACCTTCGGGGCCAGATGCGTCTTGGGCGCCTTGGGCTTGGCAGTCTTCTTGACGGCCTGGACGTCGACCGCGTCCGCGACGGAGGGAGCGCTCTGCGTGTTCAGGACCTTGTCCATGAGCGCGGAGCCCAGCTCTTGGGCTTGTCCGGCCGGAGTCTCCTTGAGTTTCTCCGGCGAGAAAGCGGCGAAATCCACGTCCTTGAGGCGGCGCGCGGAGGTCTTCTTGGAGAGGGGGACGGCGGTCTTCCTCGTCCGGCCCTTGGCTTTGACCGCGGAGGCCGGCGCGATATCAGCGGACTGCGGCGCCGCAAGGACCTGCTCCTTAAGCGTTCCTCCCGGGAGGTTCGGCAGGACTTGCTGCGCCGGTTCGGTCAGTGCGGAAGAGGGCAGGGAGAGGGGCGTGATCTTGTCCGCGGAAACCGGGGACTTGAGACCTTCGATCGCGGCTTGTCCCGCCGTGCCGAGGCCGGCGTTGGGCAGGATCGCGGGCTGGACTTGCAGGAGGGTGTTCTGGGCGCAGAGCACTCCAGGCAAGAGGAGGATTGAAAGGCGGAGAAGGGATTTATTCATGGACATAAGAAGTACCTCGCGCAGGCATTATAAGAAGGAAGGGATTGCCTGGGCGCGTGCTCAACGGCCTAGAGGGGGGCGGATAGAGGGCCCATGCCGAATTAGGCCCGTGGACCGGGGGTTGCTTGCGCAAGCAGCTCAACTCTCGATAGGTAGCGGAACTTATCCTAGATCTGGTTCGTATCTATGTCAGTGCCCTTCCTGCAAGGAAGACCTCTTCGTGGCGTTCAGCTGCAAGCGCCGGGGCCTTTGTCCTTCCTGCGATGCCAAGCGCGCCGAGTACACCGCCGCTCACGCATTGGCGGACATCCTGCCGCCCGTTCCGTTTCGGCAGTGCGCTCAATCTCCATGTCCACCTCCACGCCGTGGTCAGCGACGGGGCCTTCATGGCCCACTGCGACCGCTGGGGACGAGTCTCGGCGCGCTTTGTGCCGATGAACCCTCCCGACGAGGAGGAGATTTCCCACATCCGCGAGAGGGTGTGCCGCCGCGTGCTTCGCAGGGCCGTGCGCATGCGCGCGCTTCCGCCGGAGTCAGCGCAGGAGATGCGCTGACCTGAGCCCCGAAACAGCCCCTCACTCCCCGAAACCCGCTTCCGGCATGATATCATAGCGCGAGCATGTCCTCGATGAGGGGGGAAGTCTCCCAACCAACTGATGATTACAGGCATTATGTTGCCTACAAGTCAGGGTCGTTCCAGCGGATTTCCTGGGACGAGTCCGCGCAGGAATTCCTCGCAGGGCAGGCAGAGGATGTCATTCCTGAGCAGGCGCTCTTCCCCGCGATAGATGAAAAGGGCTTTCGCTTCGGGGTAATCTTCCCGGAAGGCGCGCAGGCCTCGAAGGTCCTCGTCGCGGACGCGGCGGCTGTTCTTGACTTCCAGGACCCAGAAGCCTTCCGGACCATGAAGGACGAAATCCACTTCGAGCCCGGAACGCGTGCGCCAGAAAGCGAGGTCGTGGCGATCTCCGGAATAGGCGTTCCATGCGCGCAGATGCTGGGCCACCAACCCTTCCAGCGCCGGGCCATCGATCTCCTCCGGCCTGTCCAGCGGTCCGCATGGGCGCAGGGATCTGAATATCCCCGCATCGAAGAGATAGAACTTCGGATGCGCCGAAGTCGCTCTTTTCGCGCGCTTGGTGAAGACAGGCAGGCGGAAAGACAGGAGCAGGTCTTCTAGGATCTCAAGGTAGGCCTCGACGACTTTTCGGCCGACTTCACATTCGCGCGCGACGTTGTTGAGGTTCAAGACGCCCGCATGCGAGAAGCTGATCGCTTCCAGGAAGCGCGAGAAATCCCCGATGTTGCGGACCAGCCCCTCCATCTGGACTTCTTCGCGCATATACAACGCGGCATAGGCCGCAAGGACGTCTTCCGGATCGTCGGCGTAATGGACCAGCGGGAGAAGTCCGTGGCGCAGAGCGCGGTCGAAATCGAATCGCGAAGCGAGTTCCGCGGCCATGAAGGGATGCAGAGTGCGCATGACCGCCCGCCCCGCAAGGAGGTCCGCGCCGGTCCGCTTGAGCTTTCGTGAACTAGAACCCGTCAAGACGAAGGAAAGGCCTCGCTTTTCTTCGATGAGGGCATGGATCACGGGCAAAAGGGCGGGGGCTTTCTGCACCTCATCTACGATCACCGTCCGTATATCGGGATTGCCGGTCAGCACCTCGATCAATCGTTCCGGCTTGGCGCTATAGCGGCGGAAACTGTCCGGAATGAGAAGATCGATGCGCAACGCATGGGGGTAGGTGAGCTGCGTCCAAGTGGATTTGCCGGTTCCTCTGGGTCCGAACAGGAAGAAGCTCCACGACGGAGACTTTAAATATCTCCCTACCGGTTCAAAATCGAGACTCATTTTTCACCTATCATGCAAAAATTATAACATGCCTTCCCTTATTCTTCAAGCTCAAAAAGCACAAGGTTTCCAAAAAGTCCCTTCCGAAGATCATCGCGCGGACGGCCGATTTTGCATCGAGAAAGTTCGCGGAGTTTCCCGCTGCGAGCGGCCTGCTCAGTCCGGAAGGATGCGGCGGGCTTTGAGGTAGCGGCGGCGGTAATAGTCGTTATAGAGGGTGTCCATGCTCACTCCGGCTTCCTCATTGGAGTAATGGATGAAGAGCCCGTTTCCGATGTAGATCCCCACGTGTCCCACGCCCTTGCCGCCCTTCTTGCCCGAGAAGAACACGAGATCCGCCATGCTCAGCCCTCGCGAGGAGCGCAGAGGCTCTCCCAGCCGGGACATGGCCGCGGAGGTCCGCGGCAGGCGGAAGCCGTGCTCCAAGAAGACCTTCTGCACGAAGTCCGAGCAGTCCTTGGGCTTGGGACGGTCCTTCTCTTCTTCCGGGAGATAGGTCTTCGCGGTCCGGATCACGGCCTTGGCCAGCGGCGAAGCGGGCCTGGGAGCGTCCCTGCGGCGTTCCGGTCCGCTCGAGCATGCCGCAGTCAGCGAGAGCAGACCGCAGAGAAGGATGGGGCGGGTGCGCATGTCGGGATGATAGGATAAAAACTCGACCTCCCCCACTTTTTTGCGGGTCCCGGCGGCCTGGGATGGGGATCCTCTTCCCGCCCCATACCCTCCACCCGCACGAATGGAGCGGGAAGAGAATCTCCATCCCCTCCGCCACCCGCTGTTTGCGCCGGGTGATGTCGAGTTCTTTCCTTCTTCTTTCTGTCCCCCGTTGTTTCTTTGTATTGTTGTCCTCTCGGCTCCCCGAGCGCAGCAATGGGGAGCTGCGTGTTCTGTCGTGTATTGTATTCTGTTTCATGAGGTAGGCGCGGCAAAGCCATGCGCTTTCTTCTGTCTTGTTTTTTCGTTTTCGTGTCGTTTCTTGATAGTGCGACAGTATGAGGAGCGCGGCATGGCCCGCGCATCCTTAGTGAGGGTAACAGCCTTCCTGGCGAGCGATAGCGAGCCGAAGGCGCCATAGGGGCGATAGCCCCTTGGGGAGCACCCGAGCGAGAAATTGCACCTCTCTCGCGAGGGCTTCAGCCCCGAACGAAGATGAGGGGTGCGACAGATGGGCGGGTGGCGAAACGGCAGACGCGGCGGACTTAAAATCCGTTGGCCGAAAGGTCATGAGGGTTCGACTCCCTCCCCGCCCACGCTTTTGAAACGCACGGGAGTCGCGGTGTTCGGGAAGGACTCGCAGGCGTCGTTCGTCAACGGAGCGCCGATATGATCATCGCAGTGGAAGGGACGCCGTTCATTCTTTCGGGCCTCCTGGTCGCGGGCGCGGGCTATGCGGTCCGGCGCCGCGCGGCGGGAGTCGTACTGCTCATCACGGGCCTGCTGGTTTCTTCTTTCTGCGCGTACTTCTTCCGCGATCCCGACCGGTCTCTGCCGGCGGACGCCTCGAAGATATACTCGCCGGCGGACGGACGCGTGCTCAGCGTGGACTCAGAAGGCGCTTTGGGGACCACCGTGCGCATCTTCCTTTCGGTCTTCGACGTGCATGTCCAGCGCATGCCCTGCTCAGGAGTCGTGGAGGAGGTCCATTATACGCCGGGCTCCTTTGTCCCGGCCATGGACAAGCGCGCATCCGGCAATGAGCGCAACACGGTCCGCATCGGAGTCAAAGGCCGCGAGGACAAGCTCGAAGTCGAGCAGATCGCCGGCTTCATCGCGCGGCGCATCGTGTGCCGGAGCAAGGTCCAGGATTCCGTGACCGCCGGTGAGCGCTACGGACTCATCCGTTTCGGCTCTCAGGCGGCCCTGCGCCTGCCGCCTTCAGCGCGGGTCCTGGTGCAGCCGGGCGAGCGCGTGCAGGGCGGAGTCACGCCCGTTGCGCAATGGGTGCGCTGATGGATAGGGCGCTGCTCAAGCGTTCCGGACAGGTCCTGGCTCCGTCGTTATTCACGGTCGGGAACATGGCCTGCGGCTTCTTCTCTCTTCTGGCCGCGGAGATCGGGGAGTTTTCGATCGCCGCGACCTGCATCCTGGGCGGGATCGCTTTCGACATGCTCGACGGCCGCGTGGCGCGATTCGTGCGGGGGGAGAGCTCTTTCGGAGTGGAGCTCGATTCCCTGGCCGACTTCCTGACCTTCGGCGTGGCGCCCGCCTATATGATGTACGGGATATTCCTCAAGGACTACGGAGTCTGGGGAGCGCTGGCCGCGCTCGTCTATGTGCTGGGAGGAGGCTTGCGCCTGGCGCGCTTCAATGCCGTGGCGCAGGAAGGCAAGGGTTCGAAGACGCATTTCACGGGCCTGCCGATCCCGGCGAGCGCCGGGCTGCTGGCTTCCTTTGTGCTCCTTTATGAGATCGTGGAAGAGGGGCGGCCTTCGAGGACCTTCGGACCGCTTATGCGCGAGATTCCGGTGCTGGCCATGATGGGTCCCTTCCTTTTATTAGGGCTGGGGCTGCTGATGGTTTCGACTCTGCCGTACTCGGCTTTCAAGCAGAAGCATCTGGCCGAGGGCCGCAACGCCAAGCTGGGCGTTCTAGTCCTTGCATCGCTCGCCGGGGTCTACTTCTACCCCCAGAACGCGATCTTCCTCATCTTCCTGTTCTATGTCCTTTCCGGCCTGCTGGGCTGGGTCATCCGCCGTCCGCCGCCCGCGTCCGATCCCGACGCGGCTCAGCAATAGGAGGGAAGACGATTTGACGATTCTCCTTCCCGCATGCCGTTTGTTATACTTGATGCGACGCCCACTATGAGAACAGTCGGAATCCGCGTTCAGCGGCCTTTGAGTTTCCATGCTTCGCCTGAGAGGCTCCTGGAAGGAGCTTGTTTGAGCGTGGCATTCCAGGCCCTTGCGCCCGACTCTTTTACCGGGGTTCCAAAGGGCCTTTACCACTTCTCTTCCCACGCGAAAGCCAACGAACATCAGGACCGCTGCCTGAGTGAGCGCATGTCCCGCGTGGCTGCCGGAAAACGGCGGGGGAAACCATGAGCGGCTACAGCCGTCCGCCCACGATCGAAGATCTTAAAAGCCTCATCCGCTCGCTCAATGAGCAGGGGGTCGAGTATCTTTTGATCGGCGGGTTCGCGCTCAACGCCCACGGCTACAACCGCGCAACGGAAGATATCGATATCCTCGTGCGCCCGGACCCGGAGACCGGCGGCAAGGTCAAGGCAGCGCTCATGACCCTGCCGGATCACGCGGCGAAGGATATCGACCCTTCCTGGTTCCAGGAAGGCGCAACCATCCGCGTCGCCGATGAGTTCGTCGTCGACGTTATATTCAACGCGGCAGGAAAGACCTACGCGGAACTCAAACCCTATGCCGAGACATTGGATCTTGATGGGATTCCTGTCCACACGCTCAATTTGCGAGGCCTGCTCATGACCAAGCAGACCATCCGGGACAAGGACCGCGTGGACAGGCTCATCCTCCAGAAGGCGCTGGAAAATCCAGACGACACTTCGCAATAGGTTATCTTTTCGTCATCCCGGCGGAAGCCGGGACCCAGGAACTGTCGTTAAGCCGCAAGCCTGGACCCCGGGTCAAGCCCAGGGAGACGAATTGCTGGACCCCGGCCTCCGCCGGGGTGACGGCTGTATGGCTTTCGCCGGGGCGACAAACCATAGGTCAAGCCCGGGGTGAGGAGGCGGTCACTTGACGGCGGGAGCGGTCTTGCGCGGGAACAGGGCGGCTTCTTTCTTGATCTGCGCGTGGTCGGGGCCTTGGCGCATGGCCGGGTCGTCCCACGAGGAGGCCGCGAAGCCGAGCTGGGCCTGCATGCGAACGGCCGAGTCCGGCATGAAGGGCGCGATCCAGATCGAGACCGCGCGAAGGCACCACACGAGCTCGTAGAGCAGTCCGGGCAGGAGCTCGGGAGAGTTCTTGGCTTTCTCCCAGGGCTTTTCCTTGTCGACCTGCTCGTTGAGCCTGCGCACGGCCGCCCAGATCACATTGAGCGCTTCCTGCAGGGCCAGGCGGTCCATGGCGGCTTCAACGGCCGGGGCCATGGCCAGCACTTCCTTGGCCAGGGGATAGTCTCCCGCAGGCTTCTGCGGCAGCCGTCCTCCCAGGTATTTCTCGACCATCTGCGTCAGGCGGCTGAGGAGATTGCCCAGGTCATTGGCCAACTCGGAGTTGTAGCGCCGAAGGAAGGAATCCTGGGAGAAGTCTCCGTCGTTTCCGAAGGGCATCTCCCGGAAGAGGAAGTAGCGCAGCGCGTCCGTTCCGTACTGCGCGCACACGTCGCGGGGGTCCACGACGTTGCCCTTGGACTTGGACATCTTGGCGCCTTCCACGGTCCACCAGCCGTGCGCGAAAACGCTCTTGGGCAGGGGCAGGTCTAGGGCCATGAGCATGGCCGGCCAGATCACGGTGTGGAATCGGTAGATCTCCTTGCCCACCAAGTGCACGTCCGCGGGCCAGAGCTTCGAGAAGTCGGGCTCCTTCGGGTCCTTGGCCATCCCCGGCGGATTGTAGCCGGCGGCCGCCGTGTAGTTCTGCAAGGCGTCGAACCAGACATAGACCACGTGGCCGGGCAGAGACGGCACCGGGATGCCCCAGCTTACCTTGGTGCGCGTGACTGCCAGGTCTTTTAATCCTTCTTCGACGAATCGAAGGATCTCGTTGGCGCGATGCGAGGGCTGGAGGAATTCCGGATGGCCGCGGTAGTGCTCCAGGAGCTTGTCGCCGTAATCCGAGAGCTTGAAGAAGCAGCATTCCTCTTCAAGCAGTTCCAAGGGCCTGCGGCAGTCCGAGTTCGGGCAAAGCCTGCGGCCTTTGTCGTTGACCGGGGCCTCGGTCTCGGTCCAATAGGTCTCATCGGACTTGCAGTAATAGCCTTTGTACATCCCCTTGTAGATGGCTCCGGTCTTGAGAAGATGCTCGAAGACCGCCTGCACGCGCTTTACGTGGCGCGGCTCGGTGGTGCGGATGAAATCATCGTGCGTGATGCCCAGGTCCTTCCAGAGTTCGCGGAACTTCTCCGCGGCGCCGTCCGCGTAGGTCTTCGGGTCCTGTCCGGCTTCTTTCGCCACGGCCTCGATCTTGGCGCCGTGCTCGTCGGTGCCTGTCAGGAATCGAACCTCTTGTCCGCGCATGCGGCGGTAGCGAGCCGTGATGTCGGCCGCGATCGTGGTGTAAGCGTGGCCGATATGCGGGGCCGCGTTGATGTAGTAAAGAGGGGTCGTGAGGTAGTAGGTTTTCATGAGGGGTCCATTCCTTGAAGGGTCAGGGCGGCCAATTCGAGGGTCAGGCGCGGATCCGCGTTGGAAGCCAGGGCCGAACGGAAGCCCGAGAGTTCCCGCGCGACCTTGCGCGCGCGTGCGTCCCTGCGGCTGCGCAGGTGCCGGGTCATGCGCAGAAGATGCTCCTCGACTAAAGGCCTGGAGAGATGAAGCTCCTTTGGCAGGGACTCGGATAAGCGAAAGGGAGCCAGCGGATCCTCAAGCCATTGTTCGGGATCGGGACATTCCTTTTTGAGAAGGGCCAGGGCGCGGTGCATGGAGCCCTCGGCGCGATGCGCGGCCCAGGAGGCATCCGTCGTGTCGATGCTCGACTGCTCCAGAGAGGCCTCGACTTCTTCCTGCGGCAAACGAAGGAGGATGGTCCTGACCGCGTCCACGGTCAAGGGACTAAAGCGCACGACCTGGGAGCGCGAACGGATGGTGCCAAGCAAGCGGTGCGGCTGATGCGTGAGCAGGATCCAGAGCGTGCCTTCCGGCGGCTCTTCCAGGGACTTGAGCAGGGCATTGGCCCCTTCCTCGGCCAGAAGATGCGCATCCTCCACGATCATGGTCTTGCGGCGGCCCATGAGCGAGCGCATCTCGGTTTCATGGATGGCATGGCGTACCGTGTCCACGCGCAGGGTCCGCTGTTTGGCGCCCTCTTCCTCGCGCAAAGCGGCCTGATAGGCCATGTCCACGATGCGCAGGTCCGCGTCCAGGCCTTTGTCCGCTTGGCCGCAGGAGGGACAGCGGTCGCAGGAATCCTGCTGAACAAAATCAGGGGCTTCGCAGTTAAGGGCCTTGGCGAACTCGAAGGCTGCCTTCTTCTTGCCCACTCCCTGGGGGCCGGTAAAGAGCAGGGCAGGAGGGATGCGGCGGCTTGAAAGCATCTTGCGCAGACGGCCCAGCGCGCGCTCCTGGCCCAGCACCGAGGAAAGCGCCATCAGTGCCTCCGCGTCTTGCGGCTCTTCGATGCTCCGCGTACGGGGGGCTTGCGGCTGCGGCGGGCCGATGGACCGTGATCCGCGAGGACGCGCTCCACGCGAGCATGCAGGTCCGCGTAGACCTCGTCGATGGGCCGGTCGGAGTCGATGAGCACGGTGCGCGGCAGGCGCTTGGCCAGGCTGCGGTAGCCTGCGCGCACGCGGGCATGGAAATCCGAGGCTTCGCGCTCTAATCGGTCGAGCTTGCGCTTGGGGTCGCGGCTGCGCAGGCAGGAGTCAGGGACGTCCAAGACGACGGTCAGGTCCGGCTGGAGCCCGGAGGTGGCGATGCGGTTAAGGCTCTGGACCATGGGCAAGGGCAGTCCTCGGCCGCAGCCCTGATAGGCCAAGGTCGAGAGCGTGTAGCGCTCGCAGAGCACCACCGCGCCTTGGGCCAGGGCCGGGCGCAGGACCTCTTCGGTGTGCTGGACCCGGGAGGCTTCATAGAGCAGGAGCTCGGCTAAGGGATGCACGCTGTGGCGGGTATCCAGGAGCACCTTGCGCACGGCCTCGGCAAACGAAGTCCCGCCGGGCTCCCGCGTGTGCACCACGTCAGTCCCGCCCGCGCGCAACTCCCGCGCCAGCCGCAGGGCCTGCGTGGACTTCCCGGACTTGTCCGCCCCTTCCAAGACGATGAAAACACCTTTCTTCACAAGGGAGATGATAGCAAACGCGCTGCTTGCTATCTTCTTACGGCCAAGCTTGTGAGGAGGCGCCTATCTCTTTCCAGGACTGGCGCACAAGGATTACATTCAGGGTCGGCAGCTGCAGATTATCGTTGAAGAATATCCCGCAGAAAGCATTCGCGGAAGCTCCTTGGGCGTCCACGTCTCCTACGACCCATACCGCGCCGTTGAAATCCATGAAGCCGTTCGAGTTTGGGACCGTGAGTATGCCTCCGACATAAGTGAAGCCCCGCATGCCGACGGTCGTTCTCCAACCGCAGCTTCCGCCCTGACACCAAGTATCGGTGCCGAAAGCGAATGTACCGGTGGTCTGATGAAAGCCGATATCCGCGGGGTATTCGCGAGTAGCGGTTGTGTCCCAAGTCGTTTTTGTGATCTTGCCATGGTCTTCCCAGGCATCGGCCGGGACAGGGCCTGAGTAGTCGTATTCTCCAGGAGAGTCGATGGTGAGATTTCCGCGAACGATAAGCGTGCCCTTCAGACCGGTACTTTGACCGCACGGGTTGTTGGATCCGCAGTATTCTCCCCTCAATACGAGGTTCCCATCATAATACCAGACATAGTCGGTGCTGTCATATTGCGGAGATTTGGGATGGTTCCAAGGATTGCCGAAATGGTCCGCGTGATTGGCCACCGCGCCGTAGCCGGAGCATGAGGAGCGGGTATCCCAGGCTGCGCCGTTCTTTTTGCATCCGTAGACATTCAGGGTTCCTGTGGCTGCGGCGGAGGAACGCAGAGCGGCGAAATCCAATATAGGGAGTTCCGGTACGTATTGATAATTCGACCACCATTCCTCTCCGTCCGTGTTCGGCGGAGAAATCCCAGTGGTGTCTCTTGGGTTGGTAGTCGTGCCCGTCACCACTCCTTTTGAATATTTCCTGGGGTAGTAGACTTCCGCCACCACTTGTTCCATGGTGATGTCGCCTTGCGACATGATCGGACCCCAAAAAGTTCGGAAGCCTTTTTTCCAGTTCAGGTTGCCGCTGGTCAAAAGAGGGCTGGAGATGGTTTGATTTCTGAACACCGCTGAGATCGCGCGGGTCTCCTTGGTGGAACTGTCGCGGCCTTCGCCCACTATCATGACGGAGTTGGTCCCTGTGCTGGAGATCCTGATCCGATAAGTCCCTCCCGTGATGTCCGAGTAAGTCGTGTCGAAGTCGTAGCCCGTGATTACATCGCCTGACATGGCCATGGCGCAGGTGCTCGTCGCGCTCTTGACTTTCCAGAAGCCTCTTTCCACGGCGGCCTCGGCCAAGTGGAAGGCGGTCGTGGATTGCCGGTCCTTGACGGATATCTTTGATTCCTGCTGGACCCACAGCACGATCGCGGGCACGATGATCGACAGCACCAGCATCACGAGGATCACGCCGATGAGGATCTGGCCGCGTCTGGGGTGGAGGTTCATCAGTTCATCACCTGCACTTGTTCCGAGGCCATGTGAAGGGCCTTCTTGCCGCCTTGATAGAGGGCCTTTTCCAAGGTCATGGACAGGGAGACGATGGTCATGTCGTCGGAGCGGTTGAATGTGAATGCCAGATAGCGGACATTCTTCGACAGCGTGATCTGGTTGTTGTTGACCTTCTGTATCAGCTGCTTTCCGTCCTGATAGAAGCGCACGGTCTTTCCTTGCTGGGTGGTGAACGTGATCCGGGAGTAGAACGGCTGGCTCGAAGAATGCCGATCGAGGACGATCGTCGCGTTTTGGGCTTGCCGTAACTGCCGGATCATGATATTCATGGCTGCGCGCACTTCCCTTTGCAGATCGATGCGAGTGTTCGCCAGGAGGAATTGCTTGTTGACTTGGACCATGAGCACCGAGCCGATGGATGATAAGATGCCGACGATCGCAACGGTGATCATCATCTCGGTCAGCGTGAATCCGGCGGGACGTTGTTTTTTCACCATGAGAAGTTCTTGTTGGGTACTGTTTCTCCTGCTGTGACGGGCACATTGGGCAGCAGGGTCCACTGAGTCGATACGGCTCCGGCATCGGATACGGTCGTATAGTAGCCGTAGACGTTGTAGGCCGGATTGGTGCTTTGGCGCACGCCGACGGTGTATGTTCCGTCTTCCCTGCTCGATGAGATGTAGTTGAGCGAGGACGTGGCCGTGCTCAGGGTCGGCGGCACAGGAGGGGTTCCTGAGAGCGTCGCCGTGGTCACCACGATAAGGACTCCGGTGGATATGGGCCTGCCTCCGACTTTCACGCTTCCCGTGATATTTCCCAGCGCTCCTGAAATCGTAAAGGTGCCCACAAAGACGTCCTGGCCGAGCAGGACGGTCGTCGAGATCGCTGTCGGGGAGGACGTCTCGAGAGTGTCGAGGGCCGGTTGCACGGAATATGCTCCGGTTGCGATGGTGACGGTCGTGAATCGGCCGTTGGTGGCCGTGATCTGCTGATCTTTCGCGTAGCCGATGCTGTCGATGGCCACGACCGTGACGCCTGGGAGGGGATTCGTGCCGTCGCGGGTCACGAATCCTGAGATGCGTCCTCCTTGCGTGAGTATGAAGTTCACGTCATTGGTGATCCTGCCCAATTCCAAAGGCACGGAAACAGAAGATTGGAATATGTAGTTGTCGTTTGCGTTGTTAGGGTTCGCGGTGACGGTATAAAAGCCGGCGGAAGAGAGGCGCAGGATGTAGCGGCCGTTGCTCGTGTTCGCAGTGCCTGTTCCGCTGCCGCTGCCGGTTGCGCTGAGTGCTATCGCCGACGGGACCGAGATCGGAGTCCCAAAAGCATTGAGGACGGTCCCTGAGATGAATCCTGCCGTCGGCGCCGAACTTAGGATCGTCGTTGAGCTCGGGAATGTGTAGATCGAGCCTGATGCCGAGATGGTCACGGTATCGTTCTCGAGTTCATAAGATCCGCTCGTGATCAGCACGACCCAGGTTCCTGTCGCCACATTGTTCAGGGAGAATCGTGCTACAGGGGGCGTCTCGACGCATATCGCGGCTGTGGAGTCGGAGAGGCCATCCGTGGCCGTTATAACGGCTCCTGCGGCGGGTACTCCGCAGATTCGGGGAAAGCTGCTGTCGGCGGTGCTGTGCGGCTGGATATCAATGGATGCGCAAGTCGAGAAATCCACGGAGTTGTTGTCTGAATCGTAGGCGCGGCCGAGGGTTTGGAGCTCGGTGATCGTCGGAGCCGATGTGGGACTGGAGATGCGCACGATCTGCGCGCCGTCCACGAATCCATCCGCGGAGAAATCGATATAAGTCCCTTCATAGCTTGTGGGGACGGTATTATGTCTCCAAGCCACGGTATCGAGCCGCTGTCCGGAAGAGTTGGTCAGCCACACGCCGGTTCCATGGTTGATGGCAAGGAGCTGTTTGCGCGGCGGGCTGCTGGAAAGGTTCCAGTTCGCCGGAGCCGGGGTGCAGTGGCTGTCGGCGTCGTCCGCGAATACCGCGTCAGCCGCGACCCATTGGCCGTTGAGCATGAAGGTGTTGGTGTTGGCGATGAGATAGTACGTGCCGGAGGCTACGGAGTTGTTGATGTAATCGAGCTTTACGCCGTAATTAGGATATTGCGTTTCAGTGCATTCGGAGCCGCCGCCGCAGGCATTGTCGATGTTGAGGCGGATGGGCGGAGGGGAACCTCCGAGGGTGATGGTGTAGGTCGTGGGATTGTAGAGTTCGATGTATTGGACGATGAAGGCGTTCGCATCGCCTTGCGCGGTGGATACTGCGACTTCGCTGATGACGAGATTCGGGGTGATCCACGCGGTCCCCATGACTACGCCGGAACTCATTTTCGTGAGCGAGAAATCCACGGTCGTCGTGTTGTTGGGCGCCACTGAGCGGTAGAGGTACTGGGTAAAATATCCTTCAGCTGAGGCCATAAGGTTGAAATTCCCGGTCATGACATTGAGCGCGTAAGCGCCGGAGGCGTCCGCCGTGTCCCGCCAACCGAAGTTTTCCGCGACATTGACGACGGCATTCGGGATCGGGTTGGCGGAGGTGTCCCTGACCGTTCCCATGAAGTGGGAATTCGTTTCGACGGTGTTCGGGTTGGAGAGAACGCTCGTTATGGCGAGGTTTTTATTCTGCGATCCATCGGCCCATGAGACCGTAATCAGGATTTTTCGCATGCCGGTGTCGGGGGTTGTGGGTGACTGGATCGCCAATAGACCTGAATCTTCCGTCACAACCGCCACATAAGTGCGGCGGTGGAAAATCACGCCGCCTTGGAGGATGTCTTCGGGCGGAAAGAATACGGTGTCGTAAGGGGTGCCGTCGCTGGTGTATGAGGGAGTGCTGGTCGGCAGCACGCGGTAGTAGGTCTGCTGCTTGAGGATCTGCATCTTTTCTTGGGCGAGATTGGATGCCAGGGTCTTGTTCTTCGACATCTGGATCCCTTTTTGGATGTTCGTGAACGCTCCGAGCATGCTCAGGGCGATGATGGAGAGGATCGCCACCGTGATCATGAGTTCTATGAGGGTCGCGCCCATGCGGCTTCCCAAGGTGTTCTCAGGGAGCGGTGGGCGATGGCTGATGCGTGCGGAAGCGTTCATTTCGTTGTTCAAGACCGGCTGCAATGCTTGTTGATTCTATAAATAAATATCTTCCATATACACGTCATAGTTCTTAAAAATTATTGGAAATAGGGAGGAGAGGAACCTCATCCCTCTATACCCTAAGTATGGAGGATTTACGCAGATAAATCAAGATGATTCAGGTTGCAGCGAGGTCCGCTAAAAGAGAAGCCCCCGGGAGACACCCGGGGGCTTCTCTTTGCTGCGCCCTGATCGTGCAGGGGGTGAGGACTTAGGAGCACTCCGAGTGCCCGCAGTCCTTGCACGTCGGCCCGGAGCAGCCGGACTCGTGGGCCACGTTCGAGGAGTAGCACTTGGGGCAGTGCTGGGCCTTGGTCATCTCCAGGAGCGCATCCACGGTCTTGTTGGCTTCCTCGGAGTTGATGTCCGAGATCCAGCCCGTGTGCTTGAGGTGCTGGCGCATGGCGATGGCCACGGCGTGCGGGATGGAGTCCACCCGGTTCTCGCCGAAGCCCAGGGGCTTGTCGCCCTTGACCGCGTTGAGGTGCTTGATGATGCGGATGGGGTCTCCGCCCTCGGCCAGGTACTTTGAGAGCAGGATGCCCATCACCGAGGTCAGGCCGGATATTTCCGTGCCCAGCGGCGGGATGTTCGTGAAGACCTGGTAAGGTCCGCGCTCGTCGTAGTTGATGTGGATGTGCAGCGGGCCGTAGCCGGTCTTGATGAGGTAGTACTCGGACTTGACCCCGAAGCTGTCGGTGGGGTCGCGGCGCTTCTTCTTCTGCGCGGCGGAGGCCGTGGCCCCGAGATTGAGAACCTGCTGGGCCTTGGAGCCGTCCCGGTAGATGGTGATGCCCTTGCAGCCCAGGTCGTAGGCCATCTGGTAGGCCTGGCGCACGTCCTCGCGCGTGGCCGAGTTGGGGAGGTTGATGGTCTTGGAGACCCCGTTGTCGGTGTGGCGCTGGAAGGTGGCCTGGCTGCGCACGTGCTGCTCGACGGAGACGTCGTGCGAGGTGGGGAAGAGCTGCTGGATCTTCAGCGGGATCTCGGCGATGCCGCGCACGGACTTGTGGTTGTCGTTGATCTTCTTCCACAGGTCCGCCTTGGAGAGCCCGAAGTAGCGGTTCTCCTTGGCCACCTGCTCGAAGAGGGGGTTGACCTCGAAGAAGACGTCCTTGTTCTCCGGGGTCTGGCCCTGCTTCAGGGCTTCCAGCGCCTTGGCGTTGTAGCGGGTGTAGGCGACGGCGAAGAAAGGCTCGATGCCGCTGCCGTGCAAGCCCGAGGCGATGGCGATGGTGCCCGTGGGCGCGATGGTCGTGCGCGCGCAGTTGCGAGGCAGGCTCGCGGCTCCGCGATAGTGCGGGCCCGCGGCGTCGAATATCGAGCCGCGCCAGTTCGGGAACACGCCCCGTTCCTTGGCCAGCTTCTCGGAGGTCTCCTTGGCCGTGGTGTTGATGAAGCGCATGAGCTTCTCCGCGAAGGCCAGGGCCTCGGGAGCGTCGTACGGGATGCCCTGCTTGACGAGGCACTCGGCCCAGCCCATGACGCCCAGGCCGATGCGGCGGTTGCCTTTGGCCATGCGCTCGATGTCGGCGATGGGGTAGTTGTTGACGTCGATGACGTCGTCGAGGAAGCGCACCCCGGTCTCCACGGCGGCCTGCAGGCGCTCGAAGTCGAAGGTCCCTTCCGTGAGCGGGCCCTCGACGAAGTTCGAGAGATTGACCGAGCCTAGATTGCAGGGCTCCCAGGGGAGCAAAGGCTGCTCGCCGCAGGGGTTGGTGCTCTCGATCTGTCCGAGTCCCGGGGTGGGGTTCGAGCTGGAGGCGTTGATGCGGTCGATGGCCACGTAGCCCGGGTCTCCGGACTTCCAGGCGTTGTCGACCATGAGGTCCCAGATCTCGCGGGCGCGCATGCGGCCGGCCGGCTCCTGGGTGCGGGGGTTGATGAGGTCGTACTCCCCGTTGTCCGCGACGGCCTTCATGAAGGTCTCATCGATGCCCACGGAGATGTTGAAGTTCTCCATGACGCCGGGGGTGTTCTTCATGGTGATGAAGTCGCGGATCTCCGGGTGCGTGCAGTGGATGATGCCCATGTTCGCGCCGCGCCGGGTCCCGCCCTGCTTGACCACGTCGGTCATCTTGTCGAAGATCTGCATGAAGGAGATGGCGCCGGAGGCCACGCCCTGCGTCTTCTTGACCAAGTCGCCCTTGGGCCGCAGGCGGCTGAAGGAGAAGCCCGTGCCGCCGCCCGATTTCTGGATGAGGGACTGGGCCGTGACTGCCTTGGTGATCCCGTCCATGGAGTCCGGCACCGGGAGCACGTAGCAGGCCGAGAGCTGCTGGAGCTCTCTGCCCGCGTTCATGAGCGTGGGCGAGTTGGGCAGGAAGTCCCAGGAGGCCATCAGGTTATAGAAGCGCGAGGCCCAGGTCTCATGGATCTTGGCGGCCTCGGGGTGCTTGCGGACCGCAGTCTCCAGGTTCTTGATCAAGCGCATGAAGTTTGCGTCGCGCTCCGGGATCTCGGCAAGGCCTTCGTGGAAGAGCAGGGTCTGAGGGGTCTTGGCGCCTTCGGCCGGGGCCGGGGCGTTCTCTATGGTATAGCGGACGCCTTCGAAGATTCCCCATTTCTCGGCATCGGGGTGGTCCAGGACTTCCGCGAGCGCCACGTTCTTGGCCACGCCGTCGAGCCATTGCTCGATGGTGGGGCAGTCCCGCAGGTACTTGTCCTTGATGACTTTCTGCTGGTTCTCGGTGGCTTGGATTTTGGCAAGGCGAGTTTCTTTTTCAACAGCGGTCTTCTGTTTCACGAGCGATTCACCCCAGGGAAAAAATGGCTTCAGGATCGAAGCGCTGAAAGTGTAACACCCGCTCCCAAAGTTGTCAAATCCTCGACGAGAACGCACGCCGGGTCGGGCCTATGAAAAAACTAGGACTCCGGGACCGATGACACCGGGCATCGACCTGATGATACTGGGAGATAAAACATGGAATCAGCCTCGTCGATTTCTCGTCGTGCCGCGCTGATTTCCGGTCCGAGGCAGGAACCGCTCTCGGGCTGGGCTTTCGAGAGAAATGCTTTAAAAGGAATGATAATTCGTTGTTTCGAGCGTTTTCATGGGTTCCGGAGATTCCTCGCAAAATATAGAATACGACACTCACCAACGCTCGTTAGTATGTAAAAGCGCTTATTTGATGTTTAGTTTGTTGCCGTTATTCTTCGTCGGAAGCCGTATGCATCGGCCGACTTTATCGACGAGGCGAGGGTCGATCATCGTTCCGGAGGGGCTATTGACATCCCCCAGGACTTGATCCGGGAGCCATTCGTCGTTCCGGCGAAAGCCGGGGCAGGTCCGTCATTCCGGCGAAAGCCGGGACCCAGGAGCTGCCGCAGGCTGGATTCCGGCTTTCGCCGGAATGACGGATGCACCGGTTTTCGCCGGAATGACGGATGCACCGGTTTTCGCCGGGATGACGGACGCACCGGCTTCCGCGGGATGACGGCCGATTCGTCATTGCGGTGCAAGCTGGTCGTCATTGCGGGCTTGGCCCGGAATCCAGGCTTTTCCTTTATAGAGGCAAGTGGGGGGAGGGTTGCCCATACCCGCAACTCGACCTCGCCCCACATAGAAAAAGCGCTTGCGGTATCCCGGCCCTTTTTCTATAATGTACGGGTTATGTACGCGATAATCGAGACAGGCGGGAAACAATATTGGGTCGTTCCTGGCGATACGCTGCGCGTCGAGAAGCTCGAAGCGGAGACGGGTTCCGAGCTCGTTTTCAAGGCTTTGTGGGCCAACTCCGAAGAGCAAGGGACCGGCAAGTCCGGAGCCCGGCAGACCGCGAAGGTCACGGCGCAGGTTGTGCGGCAGGTGCGGTCTCCCAAGGTCATCGTCTTCAAAAAGCGGCCGAAGAAGAACTACGTCCGGCGCATGGGTCACCGTCAGGATATGACGGAGATCCGCATCAAAGACGTATCATTCAACTGAGGCCTGGGGCGGATTTATGGCGCATACAAAAGCGCAGGGTTCTAGTCAGAACGGACGTGATAGTCACGGACAGCGCCTCGGCGTCAAGAGCTACGGCGGCGAGCGCGTGAAGACGGGCATGGTGATCGTGCGCCAGCGCGGCACGAGATTCCTGCCGGGGCTCAACGTGGGCATCGGCAAGGATGACACGCTCTTCGCGAAGGCCAACGGCGTGGTCACCTTCCAGTGGGCGCGAAAGGACAAGAAGCGCATCAGCGTCCTGCCGGCCTGACCTCCGGATACTTTCGGACGATAGAACAGGGTGCGCCCGGCGCATCCTGTTCTTCGTCTTTTTAGCGCGGCTCGATTTATGACATTCATAGACAAGGTCCGCATATTCGTCAACGGCGGAAAGGGCGGGGACGGCTGCTTGTCGTTCTTGCGCGAGAAGTTCCGGCCTTTCGGCGGCCCGGACGGCGGCAACGGCGGAAAGGGCGGAGACGTGCTCTTCCAGGCGGACGCGAACCTTTCCACGCTCATCGATTTCTCCTATCGGCCGCGCATCCGCGCCGAGGACGGCTCCAACGGGAAGGGCTCCTGCAAGGACGGCGGCAAGGGCAAGGATCTCCTGATCCGGGTCCCGTTGGGGACGGTCGTCTATCGCGGCGGCAGGCCCGTGGCGGATTTCTCCAAGCTCGGCCCTCCCGTGTGCATGGCCCGCGGCGGCCGGGGCGGACGCGGCAATACGGCTTTCAAGACCCATCGCAACACGGCTCCGCGGCTTTGCGAGAAAGGAGAGCCCGGCGGGTCTTTTGAGCTGGACCTGGAGCTCAAGCTCATCGCGGACGTGGGCTTGGTCGGCCTTCCCAATGCCGGGAAGTCCACTTTCCTCGCGCATGTTTCCAATGCCCGGCCCAAGATCGCGGACTATCCTTTCACCACCTTGTCCCCGAACCTGGGCTTGGCCCAGTATAAAGAGCGCAACTTCGTGGTGGCCGACATCCCGGGGCTCATCGAGGGCGCGCACGAGGGAAAGGGGCTTGGAGACGAGTTCCTGCGGCACGTGGAGCGCACAAGGCTTTTGGTGCATCTCGTCGATCCTCAGGGCTTCGGGAAATCGGACCCCGCGGCAGGCATCAAGATCATCGAGGGCGAGCTCAAGGGCTACAGCCGCGCCTTGGCGCTCAAACCCCGGGTCCTGGCCTTGAGCAAGGCGGACCTGCCCGAGGCGCAGGCCGTGTTCGCGAAGCTCAAGAAGAAGTATCCCCGCCGCAAGATATTCCTCATCAGCGCCGCGACCGGCCAGGGGATGCGCGAGCTCCTCGATGCGCTCGTGCGGGAGCTCTCGCACCTGCCGGCCAAGCCCACGGATGTGACGGTCGTGCGCAAGCCCGAGGAAGTCTCCACCATCCGACTCGTCAAAGGCTTCGAGGTGTCGCGCGAGGCCGAAGACTGCTTCAACGTCTGCGGGCCGGCCTTGGAGCGCCTGACCGCCATGACCGCCATGGATCTCGAGGAATCGGTGCGCAGATTCCAGAACATCCTGCGTCGCATCGGCGTGGATAAGGCCCTTCGCCGAGCCGGCATAAAGGAAGGCGATAAGGTCCGAATCGGGAAGACGGAGTTCGCATGGTCGGATCCGACTCCCGGGGGGCTCAGGAGGCCCGGATGAACGCTTTGGAATGCTACGAGGCTCGAGCCGCTGATCCCAAGGACGTGGGCGCGGCGTATGCTTTCTGCCGCGGCGTGTCCTCCGCGCGCGGGCTCTGGCCCGTTTCGCGGCTCTTGCGTTCGCACGGGAGACTGCGCAGGCATATGGACGCGCTCTATGCCTTCGTGCGCGTGGCCGACGACGTGGCCGACGAGCCCGAGCACGGCAGCGCGCGGGTGGAGCGTCTGCAGGAGTGGCGGCGCCGGCTCGCGGACATCGGGAAAGAGGAACCCAAGCATCCCGTGTTCGTGGCCTTGGCCGGGACGATCTCTGAGCTGGGCCTGCCCAAGGAGCTTTTCGACGAGCTTTTGTGCGCCTTTATCGAGGACTGCGGCAAGAGCCGCTGCGAGACGTCCGCGGAGCTTCTGGAGCATTGCCGGCGCTGCGCGGCGCCCGTGGGCCGCCTGACTCTGATGATCCACGGCTGCCGCGACGAGGAGCTCTTCCGGCTCTCGGATAAGCTGTGCACCGGGCTGCGCATGGCCTCTTTCCTGGGAAATGTGGCCGCGGACCTTAAAAAGGATCGCCTTTATTTTCCGCAGGAAGATCTGCGCGCCTGCGGCTATACCGAGGCGGACCTGCGCATGGGCCTGGTCAATGAGCGCTTCCGCAATCTGCTCAAGATGAACTGGAAGCGCACGAGGGCTCTTTTCGAGGAGGGCCGTCCGCTTTCCGGCCGCCTGGCTTGGCCTCTTTGCTGGGAGGTGCGCTGGACGTGGTTCTGCGGCATGGAGCTCTTGCGCAAGGTGCGCAAGCAGGGTTTCGACACTCTGCGCCGCCGTCCGGATCTCGGCATGCTGGATATCGCGCCCCTGCTTTTCAAGACGCTGACCCGCCGATGAGCGCAGAGGCCAAGGCTCCCGAGTCCGGCTCGAATTTCTCGCTCGCTTTTCTTTTCCTATCCGCGCCCCAGCGCGAGGCCTTGCGCGCGGTCTACGCCTTCTGCCGCCATGTCGATGACATCGTGGATTCCGGGGAGCTGCCGCCGCAGGAAGCCGCACGCGCCCTCGACGAATGGAACGAGGAGATCGAGCGGCTCTACGCGGGCAAGGCCCGCCATCATTTGGCCGCGGAACTGATCCGGCATGTGGCGCGCTACTCCCTGCCCAAGCAGGCGTTCCTGGATGTGATCGCCGGCGTGCGCATGGACTTGGAGCGCAGCCGCTACGAGACCTTCCCGGAGTTGGAGCGATATCTTTACGGCGTGGCCGGCGCGGTGGGACTGCTCTGCGTGGAGATCTTCGGCTACCGCCGCACCCCGCCCGAGCGCGTGCGCGAGTACGCAACGGCCATGGGCAACGCTTTCCAGCTCACCAACATCCTGCGCGACGTGGGTTCCGACCTGGAGCGCGGCCGCATCTATCTGCCTATGGCGGAGCTGCGCGAAGCGGGCTGCAGCGAGGAGTCCATCCTGCATCGGAGTCATACGCCGGAGTTTTCCCGGCTCATGCAGAAGCAGTATGAGCGGGCCAAGGGCTTTTATAGCCGGGCGCGAGCCCTTCTGGACCCCGCGGACCGGGTGAGCATGCTTCCGGCGGAGGTCATGGCCGAGGTCTACGAGGAAGTCCTGGAGCAGGTCCGCTCCGGCGGATACCGGGTATTCTTCCATCGCACCCGCCTGCCGGCCTGGCAAAAGGTCCTGCTGGCCGGCCGGGCCTGGGGCCGCGCGCATGGGGTCTCCCCCGCGTGAAAAAGATAGAATCCGCAGGAAGGGTCTAAAGAGGAAGCATGATCAAGTCCGATCAGTGGATACGGGAAAGATGCCTCCAGGATAAGATGATCGATCCGTTCGTGGAGCGGCTCGACGGCGGGGGCAAGATCTCCTACGGCCTCTCTTCCTACGGCTACGACATCCGCGTGGCCGATGAGTACAAGATCTTCACCAACGCGCTCTCGGGCTGCATCGACCCGAAGGCCTTCGATCCTAAGTCTTTCGTGGACTATAAGGGGCCTTACTGCATCGTGCCGCCCAACTCCTTCGCCTTGGCGTGTTCCGTGGAATACTTCCGTATCCCTCGGCAGGTGCTCTCCATCTGCCTGGGCAAGAGCACCTACGCGCGCTGCGGCATCATCGTCAACGTCACGCCCCTGGAGCCGGAGTGGGAGGGCGTGCTTACCCTCGAGATCAGCAACACCACGCCGATCCCCGCGAAGATCTATTCCAATGAGGGCATCGCCCAGCTGCTCTTCTTCCAGAGCGACCAGGTCTGCAGCACCAGCTATAAGGACCGCAAGGGCAAGTACCAGTCCCAGACCGGCGTGGTCCTTCCGCGCATCCTCGAGCCCTCGAAATGAATCCCCGCGGATCGTCGGGCAAAGGCTCCAGGCTCCCCGCGCTCTTGTTCGTCGGGATGATCGGGCTATGCCGGACGGGCCATGCGCAGGATAAGACGGCCCCGGCCGCGATCCCGGCGCTTTCGGCCGAGGAGACTGTTTCGGACCGGCAGGAGGTCATTTCGGAGATGCGGCTGCGCCGCATCCTCGGGCCCGACCAGTCCGCGTATACGGCCGAAGAGACCGCTCTTCTTGCGCGCGTGCGCCAAGCCCAGTCCATGGGCGCTTTCTCTCTCTTGCGCGCGAAGCTGGGCACCTTGCGCGGCTACGCAGCCGAGGCCCGCTCCGCTTCCTCCGGGGAAAGGGATACTTGGCTGACCGTGGAAGGGTATCGGAAATATATATTCCTGCGCTCTCAGGATGCGCGCGACTATTTCGAGTCGCACGGCGTGCCGACGCGGGAGGTCTTCCGGCTGCGTACGGAGGAATATAAGGATGTTTTCGACGGCCAGGGGCTGCTGACGCCGGAAGGCGACGCGCTCTACGGCCGCATCCGGAGCAATCAGCCCGCGGCCTGGCGGCTCCTGGACGGCCGATTGGGCGGCAATATCCGGCCGAAGCTCGTTGTCGCGGCCCCTGCCGCGCCGGCTCCTTCGGCGCCCAAGTCCGCAGCGCCGGCGCAGGCCCGCAAGGCGCCGCCAAACTCCCAGGACCCGGAGGACGCGGCCGCGATCAAGAAGAGGAACGCTCTTCTGACCACGGGCTATGTGGAGATCTCCGAGGACGAGGAGCGCTTCCTGCTGCGCTCGACCGGGTACAATGAGAGCGGCATCGAGGAGGAGTGCTCCCTGCAGGTCGTGCGCGGCAAGAAGGAAGTCTTCTACCTGATGACCCCTTCGGACCCTCTCTTCGCGCTGATCACGCGCTATCGTTCGGGGGATACCAGCGGCAGCCTGCAGGGGTCGCCGACTTTCCGTTGACGTTGTTCCGACGTCCGTTCATTTGCTATAATTGAGGAAAGCTATGCCTATCGAGACGACGCAGACCCGTGTTGAACAAGCCCAGAAAGGACGCCGCTGGGTTCACATCGATGCCGAGGGCAAGTCCCTTGGCCGACTGGCCTCCAACGCAGCGAACCTCCTGCGTGGGAAGCATAAGCGCTACTTTACCCCGACCGTCGATTGCGGAGATTTCGTCCTGGTCACCAATGTCGCCAAGGTGAAGCTGACCGGCGCGAAGCTCGAGCAGAAGACCTACTTCCGCCACTCCGGCTATGCCGACGGCGCGAAGGTCATCCCCATGAAGCTGCAGATGGAGCGCGACTGCACCGTGGTATTTTACCTCGCGGTCAAGCGCATGCTGCCGGTCAATAGGCTCCGTCAGCATCAGCTGCGCCGGCTCAAGATGTTCGCGGGCGCGACGCATCCGCATTCCGCACAGCTTTCTCCCGAGGTGAAACCGTGACAGACACTTCCATTCTCGCGACCGGCCGGCGCAAGACCTCCATCGCGCAGGTCCGGCTCATCCCCAACGGTCAGGGCAAGGTCGTCATCAATGCCAAGCCCATGGAAGAGTACTTTCGCGGCTACGACCGCCAGCTTCAGACCGTGGTCAGCCCTCTCAATAAGGCCGAGCAGAAGGGCTACGACGTCTCCGTCAAGGTCGTGGGCGGCGGGCTCACCGGGCAGGCCGAGGCCATCCGTCACGGCTTGGCCCGCGCCTTGGCCCGCATAGACGACAAGTTCAAGAAGATCATGCGCAAGGAAGGGTTCCTGACCCGCGATCCTCGCATGGTCGAGCGCAAGAAGCCCGGTCAACCCAAGGCTCGAAAGCGCTTCCAGTATTCCAAGCGCTGAACGGTCCCGGCCGCTCATGGCTCGGGAATCAATCAAGGTCCGCGGTCTCGCTCGGATCCCGGCTGTACTGTTGTCCGGCTGGGGGGGATTGGTCGCTTTGAAGGCGCTCTACGACCTTTTTGCCGGAGAACCCGAGGCCAATCTCTACGCGCCCAGTCCCTGGGCTTTCGTCACGCGGGAGCAATGGCTGCGCTACGGCGGATTCGAACTGGCCTACGGCTTGGCCTGCCTGGCGCTGGCAGGCTATCTCTGGAAGTACTCCTGTCTTCTTCCCGAGACTCTCGATCGAGACGCGGCTCTTCGACCGGAGAACTAAATGGAGCTCCAGGTCGGCTGCTGCGGCTTTCCGGTGGCGCAGGCCTCTTATTTCCGCCGGTTCTCCACGGTGGAGCTTTCGGAGCCTTTTTATAATCTGCCGCGCCTGGAGACCGCCAAGCTATGGAAAGCGCGCGCGCCCGAGGGATTCGAATTCTCCCTGAGGGCCAGCCAGCTCATCACTCATCCGGTCTCGAGCCCGACGTATATGCGCCGTCGCGGGGCCGCGCTCAAGAATCCCGGACGCTACGGCCATTTCCTGGATACCGACGAGGTCCGGGCGGCGTGGGCGCGGGTCCTGGATATCGGCAAGGCGCTGTCCGCGCGCTTCATCGTCTTCCAGACTCCCGGCACGTTCCATCCGAGCGCGGACCATCTGAGGGATATTTATCGGTTCTTCAAGAAAGCAGAGCGCACGGTGAGCTCCTTCGTCTGGGAGCCTCGGGGCGGCTGGGAAGACCGCGTCGTGGATAAGATCTGCGCGGACCTTCATCTCTTGCGCGTGCAGAGCCCTTGGCAGGCCGCGCGCAACAAGCGCGGGCCTGCGTACATGCGCTTCTACGGCCGCATGGACGGCAAGCGGGTCGACCGCGACCACACTTTCACTGATGACGAGCTCAAGGGGCTTCTGCGGGATTGCCCGGAGCGCGCCTACGTCTATTTCTGCAACCGCGCCATGTGGCAGGACGCGGACAGGTTCAGGACCTTGGCCATGGGGACGCGCTGATGTGCGGATTGGCCGGGCAGTTCCGATTGGACGGCCGGCCCGTGCAGGTCGAGCGCGTCCAAGCCGCGGCCCGGCGCCTGGCGCACCGCGGACCTGACGATGCGCAGTGCTTCTCGGACTCCATCGCCGCGCTTGCCTTCAGGCGCTTATCCATCCTGGACATCTCGGGCGGGCGCCAGCCCTTCTTGAGCGAGGACGGCCGCTGGACTCTTGTCTTCAACGGGGAGATCTACAATCATCCGGCGCTCAAGGAAGAATTTGAGTCTCGCGGCGAGCGTTATCGCACGCGCTCGGACGCGGAGACGATCCTGCGGCTCTTCATGCGGGAAGGCGAGTCCGCGGTCAAACGACTGGAAGGCATGTTCGCGCTCGCGATTTACGACGCGAAGAAGCGCGAGATCATGCTCGCGCGCGATCACATGGGGGTCAAGCCGCTTTATTATCATTGCGACGGGCAGAGTATTTCTTTCGCCTCCGAGCTGCGCGCCTTGTCCCTGCTCCTGCCGGACCTTCGGCCTGATCCCGCGGCCGTGGTCGATTATCTGGGCTACGGTCTGGTGCATGCGCCGCGCACGATCCTGGATTCCGCGCTCAAGCTTCCGCCCGGGCATCTTCTGCGCTTCAACGAGCGGGGGCTCGTCGTCGAGCGCTTTTGGGAGCTTCCCTCGCGCGCATCGATGAAGGCGCGCGCCGAGGTCTCCTCCTCCGAGGCCGAAGCCGAGACCGAGCGCCTGCTCATCGCTTCGGTGCGCTCCCAGCTTTTAAGCGACGTGCCCGTGGGCTCGTTCTTGAGCGGAGGAGTGGACTCCTCGCTGATCACCGCGATCATGGCGCGCGCCTGCAAGGAGAAGGTCCGCACCTTCAGCATCGGGTTCTCGGGAGCGCGCGCGGGCTTGGATGAATCCGCGCATGCGCGCGCCGTGGCCCGCTATCTGGGCACGGAGCACCACGAGCTTGTCCTGCCCGCGAGCGTGCTCGACGATGCCGCGGCGCTCTCGGAGTGCCTCGATGAGCCCGTGGCGGACTCGGCCATCCTGCCCACCTATCTGCTTGCCCGGCACGCGCGAGAGCAGGTCAAGGTCGTGCTCACGGGCGAGGGGGCCGATGAGATCTTCGGCGGGTATGACCGCTACAAGGCCGCCTGGCTCTCGGAGCAGGTCTCGGCCCTGCCGAGCTGGAGCCGGGGTCCGGCCGCGGCTCTGGCGCGGTGCATGGGCAAAGGGCGCGTATTTCAGGGACTTCCCTACGCGGACCTCGAGCATTGGGCCCGCACGAGCGCGCACGGCGACGTGGAGGATTTTGCATCCGTCTTGTCTCCGGCTTTTGCCGAGGCCTGCCGCCGGCCGGATCCTTTCGAATGGCTCAAGGATTTCGACGAGCCGCACAGCCTGGCCGCCGTGCAGGCCTTCGATCTGCGCACCGTGCTCTGCGACGCCCTGCTCATGAAGGCGGACAAGGCCACCATGCGGGCCTCGCTCGAGGCAAGGGTGCCTTTCCTGGACCGGCGGCTGGTGGAGTACGCGCTGGGCCTGCCGGCCGGGCTCAAGCTCAAGCGTTTCAAGGGGAAGCATCTTCTGCGGCGCGTGGCCGCGAAATATCTGCCCAAGGCCATCGCCTTCCGCCGCAAGCACGGCTTCGTGGTGCCTTGGGAAGAGTGGGTCCGTTCTCCTCGCTCGGCCTTTATCGACGACCTGCTCACGGATTCCGGGTTCCAGGCGCTGGGCATATTCGACATGGAAGCGCTTCGGAGCATGCGCGTGCAGCTGCGCGCGGGCTCTCAGGCCGTGGACGCCGGCCTTTTCTACCGGATCGTGGTGCTGGGCCTCTGGTGGAAGGGCCTGTCGAGCCGTCATCCCGGCGAGAGTAGGAATCTCGCGACTGCCTAGTCGTCATCCCGGCGAAAGCCGGGCCCTTCGTCATTCGTCCTTGCGCGCGATGATTACGGCTGAGGCTTGGAGACCGAGGCGATGAGCCTGTGGTTTGCGAGCTCGGCGATGACGTCTTCGACCGGGCGGCCGTCGCCTGGCTCCAAGATGTATTCATGGGGCTCTGCGCCGACGAAGGCGACGTGCAGGTTGTGCTCGCGCAGGAAATCCGCCACGGTGTCGTCGTCCATGCTCTGTTGGATGCCCCATCCTGCATCGGTCATGACCACGAAGCTTTCGACGAAGCGCACGGAGATCCAGCGATCCACGGCGGGTTCGGGCTTGGCCGCGTGCACGTCCAGCACGTAGGGCTCATCAGCCAGGAGCTTGGCCGTATCCTGCGCCGAGGCTCCCGCGATGCCCACGCGCATCCCGTCGCCGCGGATCCCCACGACCCGCAGGCCTTTCTTGCGCAGGATCTGCGCGATCTCGCTGGGATAGACGTCTTGGAAGATATGGATATCCTCGCCCGAGGAAAGGCGCATCGTCTTGAGCGCGTCCCTTTTGAAGATCACGCCGACCTGCTCGGAGATGGGCAGCTCGAAGGTCTTGGGCGTCGCGAAGAGCACGCCGGGCTCCTGCTCCAGCAGCCGGGCCAGGGCGTCGGCGTCCGAGCCTTCCTGCACTGCGACGACGAATCGCTCGGGGTTGATCTTGCTGAGCACGGTCAAGCCTAGTCGTTGGAAGAGCGCCTTGATCGCGGACAGGGAGGCTTCCTCGGTGAAGTGGATCTCGATCTGCCGCGCCAGGGGCACGGCCATGAGCTGCAGGGGCAATCCTTCCGCCGAGTATTGGACATGGGAGATGACCTCGCCCACGGAAAAGGGATCGAGCTGTTGCGCGGGGGCCGCGAATTCCGACGGGAGCTTGAGGTCTTGGATCATGGGCAGGCTGATCGAAGGCGCGATCGGGGCGAGGATCGGGATGGGGATGTTCGTCATCGGCGCGGCGATGAACTGGGCGTTCAGCGCGCAGGAAAACAACGGAAGTGAGAAGAGGGTCCTCAAACAGGCAATGGATATTCTTCGCATGACATCCTCCCAAGATAGAACGACTGGAGGAGTATAATGCTTTTTAGAAGAAAACGACAATGCGGTATTTCCGCTGCGGCTGTCGCCGTGTTGAAGCCCCCTCCGGAAAATTCAGACATGGACGGATTTGAGGCTGACTGAATTTTCCGGTTAGTGGCAGGTGTTGTTGGAATTGCAGGTGAGAGTGCCGCAGCATTCCATGCTCGATGAGCAGTGCCGGCCGAAGCCCACGCAGCTCGTGCCGCCGTTGCAGAATCCATTTTGGCACAAGCTTAGGCCGCAGCAGTCCGCGCTGCCCGTGCAGTGCTGTCCATCCCGCGCGCAGCCGTCCGCGGACATCTCGCAGGCGCTGTTTCGGCAGAGCGAGGCGCCGCAGCATTGCGCGCTGGAAGTGCAGTGATCCCCGGCCCTGAGGCATTGCAGTCCGGAGCCTTGGCAGACGCTCCCGGCGCAGACTCCGGTGCCGCAGCAGTCCGCGCTGGTGAAGCAGTGCTGTCCTTGATTGGAGCATTGGGTGCTTCCGCCGGAGCCGGGGTTGTTCGGGAGGCTGTCTAAAACGGGCGTCGAGGAGTCCGAGCCGTCGCAGGCGCAGAGCGCGGCCGCGGCCAGGAGGATGAGCAATGAAGAACGTCTGAAAATAGGGAGTTTCATGGGGTGATGATACATAAATTCGCTGTTTTACACCTCTTCGGCCAGGGACCAAAGACCTAGTCCTTTTCTAGGCCCCTTCCCAGGCGGTCCAAATTTGTAGAATGCAAAGGTGCTCTTCAGCTGGATGCGAGGGACGGTCTCCCTGGAGGTCCAAGCGGCCCAACGGGCGTGCGCGGATCTGAGATCGCTCGAGGATTTTTTTCTGGACCCTACCCCGGAGAATCTTCAGGGCTTGGCGACGCAAGCCGTGTCCTTGCCGCAGGACCCGTTCCTCCTCGGACTGGAGAGCCTGCGCGCCTGCGCGAGGAAGACCGCGCAAGAGGCCGCGCTCTTCAAGGCCGAGACAGGATTGTTCCTGCCGATCGCCCGGCTTTTGCGCGAGTCCGGCGAGCGCTTGGCGCGCTGCGCGGCGGCCTCCCGGCGCGAGCGCGCCTTGGGTCTGGAGCAGGCGGCGCTGGCCCGAAAGGGCTTCGGCCGCGTCGAGGCGCTTTGCAGGCAGGGGGAGAAGACGCTCTTGGAGTCGGAGCGCGTGGTGCATCGGCTCAAGAACCGAGAGGTCTTCCGGCGGCTCTCCGAGCTGGCCGCCTACGGGACGCGGGCCGCGGAATCTTTGGCGCAGAGGATGGCGGGAGAAAGATGAACACTCTAAGGCGTTCGCGTAAACTCTCGGCGCTGATCGGCGTCCTTTTCTTCTTCGCGGCGCGGTGCGGCGCCGAGAACCTGCGCGTGCAGGTCTTCCACACCAACGACATCCACGGCGGACTGATGGCGCATCCGGCCTCTTTCTACAAGCCCGACCCGCACCGGCTCATCGGCGGGGCCGCGGCCCTCTCTTCGGCGCTCAAGAAGCTCTCGGAACCGGGCGTACCGCGCCTGCTGCTCGATCCCGGGGACTGGTTCCAAGGCACGCCGGAGGGGAATTTCACCAAGGGACGCTCCATGGCGGAGTTCTTCGACCTGCTGGGCTACGATGCCGTGGGCGTGGGCAACCATGAGTACGACTACGGCGAGGCCCATCTGCAGGACTTGGTCTCGCAGATGAAGACGCCCGTGACCAGCGCGAACGTGCTCATGACCTCCGGGGAGAGGGTCCCCTATCTGCGGCCCTATGTGCTCACTGAAAAGGGGGGAGTGAAGGTCGGCATCTTCGGCCTGCTCACGACCGCCATGCCTGCCCTGTCGTTCTCCAGGAATTTCGCGGGCCGGACCGCGGCCGATGAAATCGTCTACGCCCGAAAGGCTGTGGCCGAGCTCAAGGCGGCCGGGGCCGAGGTCATCATCCTTCTGTCGCATGTGGGCTACGGCGAGCTCGACAAGAAGCCTTTTCAAGACGACAAGGCCATCGCGGCGGCCGTGCCCGGCATCGACCTGATCGTGGGAGGGCACTCCCATTCCGCGTTGGAAAATGGCTTTCGGGAGCCTGTGCACGGGACGCTCATCGTGCAGTCCGGTTCCGGGCTCTCGCGTGTGGGCCGCGTGGTCCTGGAGATCGACCCCAAGACGCACAAGGTCGTGCGCTCCGAGGCCGGGCTGCGCGACCTATGGGTCGATGAGTTCGGCGAGGATCCCGCGGTCGCGGCCATGGTCGGTAAATATCACGAAGAGGTCGGACGGACGCTGGACGTGGTCATTGGGACTTCCTCGGTCGTGCTTTCGAGGGAGAGGTTCAGCGAGTCCTCCATGGGCGACTGGATGACTGATTGCGAGCGCCGCTACTCCAAGACCCAGCTTGCGTTCCAGAACTCGGGCGGGATCCGAGCCGACATCTCCCCGGGGCCCGTGACCTTGCGCAGCATCTTCGAGGCCATGCCCTTCGATAATGCGGTGGTGCTCTTGAACCTGACGGGCCGGCAGGTCCGCGAGGTCCTGGAGCATTCCATCAGCGGAGATCGGGGGCTTCTGCAAGCTTCCGGACTGCGCTTGAGTTATGACGCTTCCGCGCCGGCCGGCCGAAGGCTCAAAGAGGTCTTCGTCGGGGACCGCCCTCTGCGCGACGAGGACGTCTACTCCGTGACGGCCGCGGACTTCGTGGTCGGCGGAGGGGACGGCTATTCCATCTTTTCGCAGGGGACCGATAAGGTCTTTACGCCGATACTCGTGCGCGACGTGCTGGAATGGTGCGTGCGCAATACCTCGCCCTTGACCGCTCCGGTCATGGGGCGCGTCCGGAAACTCTGAGGAGAACTCATGGCAATCGTCAAGGCGGCTCGTGAAAGGGTGGATAAGACGGTCTCTTTGTTCAAGCAGCTCGTCGGGATGATGATGGTCTGGGGGCTGGTCTTCAGCCTGGTGACTATCGGGAGCCTCAAGGTCGCCTTCGACTATGACGACACGCTGGTCTTTTCCACGCCGGCCTACGCAAAGGCCTTCCGCAGCGGGGTCCAGCCCTTCTCCCCGGCTTTCTGGGAGATCATCAACAACAGCTACGATATCGAGGGCCGAAAGATCCTGGCGAATTCCTTGGCATGGGGCCTGCGGATATTCGGGTTCAAGATCACCATCCTGGCGGACCGCCCTTCCAGCGGCGGACAGGCTCTGCGCAAGGAATGGAGGCATCTCTGCTCGAATTTCGTGTTCGCCGGAGACGGCGAGGCGGCCCGGCGCGGCGCCCTGCAGAACGGGACCTATGTGCTGTATTTCACGGACCGGGATTCCTCCATCATAGAGGCGCGCAAGGCGCGCATCCTGCCCGTACGCATCCGACGCAGCTCAAAGTCCACGTACCGGGAGGAATATCATCCAGGAACTCTTCATGAATTGGTCATACCCGGCTCGGAATATTGAGATATAATCTTATAGCGTCTAAGACTTCCCCAAAAGAGGTCGCAGCCTGAAATCCACGATTGCAGCAGAGAGGAGGTTTTTGGATGAGTTCTAAGAAACGACGTCCGCTCATCGCCGGGAATTGGAAGATGAATCTGGATTCGCAGGGCGCCGCGGCCCTGGTCCGCGGCCTGCTGGACTCCATGCCCAAGCCCGAGGAGGCTCCCGAGGTCCTGGTGGCGCCGACGTTCACTCTTTTGGCTTCCGTGGCCGCGCTCCTTCGCAACGGGCCCATCCGCTTGAGCGCGCAGAACCTGCACTGGGAGGAGAAGGGAGCCTTCACCGGCGAGGTGTGCGCCAATCAAGTCAAGGACGCGGGCTGCACGCACGTCTTGATCGGGCATTCGGAGCGGCGGCAGCACTTCGGCGAGACCGACTCCACGGTCAACAAGCGCCTGCGCGCCGCGCTCAAGGCCGGGCTGGTCCCGGTCGTATGCGTGGGAGAGACTCTCTCCGAGCGAGAGGCGCAGAAGACCTTCCAGGTGCTCAAGACCCAGCTCTCCGGCGCCTTGGCCGGATTCTCCTCTTCAGAACTCTCGACCTTGGTCGTGGCCTACGAGCCGGTCTGGGCCATCGGCACGGGGCGGACGGCGACGCCGCAGCAGGCCCAGGAGGCGCACGCCTTCTTGCGCAAGACCGCGCAGGAGCTTCAAGGCGCGGATCTTGCCCAGGGCCTTCGCATCCTCTACGGCGGCTCCGTGACCGCCGAGAACGTGGACACGCTCATGAGCGAGGCGGACGTGGACGGCGCCTTGGTGGGCGGCGCGAGCCTGAAGGCGGAATCTTTCGGACGCATCATCCGCTTCCGCGTCCCGGCTTCCCGCTGATGGACGCCAAGCTTCCCGGACAGGACCTTCGCGGCTTGGCGGCTATGGTGGATCATACCTTGCTCAAGCCCAACGCGGTGCGCGAGGAGATCGTCCGCCTTTGCGAGGAGGCGCGCCGGCATTCTTTCGCTTCGGTCTGCGTCAATCCCTGCCATGTCGCTTTGTGCGCGCAGCGGCTCAAGGGCTGTTCGGTCAAGGTCTGCACCGTCATCGGCTTCCCCTTGGGCGCCACGACCTCCCCGGTCAAGGCTTTCGAGGCGCGAGAGTCCGCGGCGGACGGAGCCGAGGAACTCGACATGGTCATCAACGTCGGGGCTCTCAAGTCCGGCGACGACGACTGCGTGCGCGCGGATATCCGCGCAGTGCGCGGGGCCATTCCCGGCAGGACGCTCAAGGTCATCCTCGAGACCTCTCTTTTGACCGATGAGGAAAAGGTCCGGGCCTGCCGTCTGGCGCAGGAGGCAGGGGCGGATTTCGTGAAGACCTCCACGGGATTCTCCGGCGCAGGGGCGACGGTTGAGGATGTCCGGCTCATGCGCGAGACCGTGGGTCCGAGGATGGGCGTGAAGGCCTCCGGCGGCATCCGTGATTTCGCGGCCGCGCGGGCCATGGTGGAGGCCGGGGCTACGCGCTTGGGGACTTCCTCGGGAGTGGCCATCCTGACCGGCGCGCGGGGCGAGGGATATTGAATCGATGAGCGAGAAGATGCCCGAGAAAAAGAAGGTCCGACTTGTTGAAGACTTGCAGTGCGGCACCTGCGGGGCCCTCACTCGCCGCGAGGAGCAGGTCCCGAAGTTCTGCTCCTCCTGCGGGGCCGGCTATGAGCGCTACTGCATCCGCTGCCGCAAGAAGGTCGGCATGTATTTCGAGGAGTGGTGGCCCGAGGACGACGAGTGCGTGCGGACCTATGCTCCGGCGCGCCGTTGTCCGCACTGCAATGCGGGCCTCGACGTGGAGGAACGCCAGGGGTCCCCGGATGTCCGCTACGACCATTAGGAGCTGAACATGGATGTCGCGCAGCTTTTGAAGCTGATGGTGGAGAAGGGCATCTCGGACCTTCATATGAAGGCGGATGCTCCGCCGGCCGTGCGCGTGCACGGCCGTCTGGTGCAGGCCGCGAACCTCCCGAAGCTTTCGAGCACGGACGTGGAGCGCATCGCCGCGCAGCTGCAGACGCCGGAACAGCAGGCCCGTTCCAAGGCGCTCGATGAGTTCGATTTCGCCTACGATCTGGAGGGCGTGGCGCGCTTTCGCGTCAACCTCTTTCGTCAGCGCGGAGGGCTGGCCCTGAGCTTGCGCGTGGTGCCGCTCAAGGTCCGGAGCTTCGAGGAATTGCGCCTGCCGCAGAAGGCCATGGACCGCTTGGCGCAGGAAGGCCGCGGGCTCATCCTTTTCGCGGGCATCACGGGCGCCGGCAAGACCACGTCCATGAACAGCTTCCTGCACCATCTCAATGCGACCCAGACCTATCGCATCGTCACTATCGAGGATCCGGTCGAATTCCATCACGCGGACCTCAAGAGCTCCGTGGTCCAGCGGGAAGTGGGCCGGGATACTCGTTCTTTCTCCGCGGCGCTCAAGTACGTCCTGCGCCAGGACCCGGATGTCGTGGCCCTGGGCGAGATGCGCGATCCGGAGACCGTGGAAGCGGCTTTGACCGCGGCCGAGACCGGGCACCTGGTGGTCTCGACCATCCATACCATGGACGCGGCTCAGACCGTGGACCGCATCGTCGACAGCTTCTCGGAACGCCGCGCCGCGCAGGTCCGTCAGCAGCTGGGCTATGTGCTCAAGGGCGTGGTGGCCCAGCGCCTGGTCATGCTCAAGGACGGCTCCGGCCGCATTCCGGCGACAGAAGTCCTGGTTTCCAATAGCGCGGTGCGCCGCCATATCGCGGAGGGCCGCGCCGGCGAACTGACCAAAGCCATGGAAGGCGGTGATTATTACGGCATGCACACCTTCGACCAGGACCTGCTCCGCCTCTGCGGCGAGGGCGTCATCGATGAGCAGGAGGCGTTGGAGAACGCGACTAATGCCGAGGATCTTTCATTGAAGCTCAGGAGCAAGGGGTCGTAACGGAATAATATGACCCCTGAGCCGGCATGAATGAACCCGACGGGCCCGCGGATAAGGAGATCGAAGAGATCCTTTCGGATCTCGACGGAATCCTGAACGATCTGACCGAGCCTGGAGTCGTGGCGCAGCTGCCTGAGCAGGACCTTTCCTCCTCCGTGGTGGAGAATCCTCCGGGCATGCCTAAGCGCATCCCTGCGCAGGCTCCGCAGATCCCGGTGAGGAAGCCTTTCGAGTATCGTCCGCCTTTGGAGATCGGGGCCGTCAAGCCGATCTCCGCAGCCGCGAAGCCCGCGCCGCAGCCTGCGCCTGCCGCGCCGGCTCCGGTCCCTAAGCCCGCGCCGCAGCCTGCGCCTGCCGCGCCGGCTCCGGTCCCTAAGCCCGCGCCGCAGCCTGCGCCTGCCGTGCAGGCTCCGGTCCCTAAGCCCGCGCCGCAGCCTGCGCCTGCCGCGCCGGCTCCGGTCCCTAAGCCCGCGCCGCAGCCTGCGCCTGCCGCGCCGGCTCCGGTCCCTAAGCCTGCGCCGCAGCCTGCGCCTGTTGTGCAGGCTCCGGCCCCTAAGCCCGCGCCGCAGCCTGCGCCTGTTGTGCAAGCTCCGGCCGCTAAGCCCGCGCCGCAGCCTGCGCCTGTTGTGCAAGCTCCGGCCGCTAAGCCTGCGCCGCAGCCTGCGCCTGTTGTGCAAGCTCCGGCCGCTAAGCCCGCGCCGCAGCCTGCGCCTGCCGTGCAGGCTCCGGCCGCTAAGCCTGCGCCGCAGCCTGCGCCTGTTGTGCAGGCTCCGGCCGCTAAGCCCGCGCCGCAGCCTGCGCCTGTTGTGCAGGCTCCGGCCGCTAAGCCCGCGCCGCAGCCTGCGCCTGCCGTGCAGGTTGTTCCTAAGAGCATCCCTGTGCAGCAAGAGTCCGAGGATCCCAAGATTCCCAAGGAACAGGTCCGGCGGCTGGCATTCGTTTTCTGTTCCGGCCAGCAGGCCAAGTGCGCGGAATTGGAGAAGTTCCTGCGCAGCACGGCGCTCAAACTTTCCAAGAAGCCTCTTCATCTGCGCTGCGTGATTCTCCTGGAAATACCGGAAGGATGTCCGGTCCAGGCGGTGCTGGAAGCGGTCCAATCCGCTCATGCGGCCGGAGTCGTGGCGGTCTTGTCCGGATTGCCGGAGGCAAAAGTCCATGAATTCGAGGAAGCTTTCTCGCAGGCAGATTGCTATTTTAAGGCTGTGAGCATCGATCAAGTGCAGAAGAAGACTTTCGCAATGGACATGATGCTTGAGATCATGCTCCTGAGGCCCGGCTCATGATCAAGCGATGGGAGCTGCGGCCGGATCCCAGCGAACGGGACCCTGACAGGCATCGGCTTTTCGTGCGGGCCGCGGCCTCGGACCTGCAGGTGCTGGTGCGGCGCATCAGCGTGTCCTGCGGCCGTCCCAGGCGGGAGTCCGGGGACAAGGATTTCAATTACAGCCTGAGCCTTCCGGGAGGCAAGCCCGAGGTCCTCGAGAAGATACGGGCCGTGCTCAAAGCCCTGTGTCCTGGAGGCGCTGCGACTTCTCCTGCGCCGGCGCTTGCCCCGGATATCCGCGTTATCGAGCCCGTACGCCGGGAGGAGCCCTTGCCTGCGTCCGCGCCTTCTGTTCCGGCGTCCGTGCAGCCCCCTGCGTCTGCGGAATCCGCGGGCCAGTGGGGACCCGCCGTGCCTGCGGCGGCGCTTGCTCCTGCCGTGCAGCCCGTGGGCGCCGCCTGCGTCGCGCCGCGGCTGGACATGAATTTCGAGAACCTCATGGTCGGTTCATTCAACCGGTTCTCGCATGCCGTGGCGGCCTCCGTGGCTTCGAGTCCCGGCGAACTCTATAATCCTCTTTTTCTGGCCGGGCCCGCAGGTTCCGGCAAGACGCATCTCATTCATGCCGTAGCCAATCAGACGGCGGCTCAGCGTGCAGGCGCCGTGGTCTGGAGGACTTCAGGCCCGCGCCTGTCGGCCGCGGCCGCACAGGCTGCTCGATCCCAGAAGACCGCGGAACTCGAAGCCTTGGCCAAGGATTCCTGCGCCTTGTTCATCGACGATGTCCATCTCTTGGAGGTCCGGGAGGAGAGCACTGCGATCCTCTCGACGGTCCTGCATGCGTTCCTCGACAAGAGGCGGCAGGTCATGATGACCTCCGCGTATCCCGCCCGGCTCTTGGGCGGCCTGGAGCAGGCGCTGAAATTCCGTCTGGCCGCGGGCTGGTCCGGAGATTTGAAGACGCCCACCGCCGAAGTCCAGGCGGAGACGCTCACGCGGCTGTTCAAGGCCGCGGGCTGGGCCGTGGACTCCTCGGATGTGGAGGAGCTTCGCGGCCGCGTGAAGGGGAGTTGGAACGAGGCGCTCTGCGCGGTCCGCCGCGTGGGACGGCTCAGGGCCCTGCTGGAGGCCGTGCATCGGCCCGCGGGCCTGCGAGACCTCATCCCCGCGGTCGCTTCCGTTGACGCCGTGGAAGGCGTTCCGGATGAGGCGCAGCTGCGCGAGGTCCCGTCCGATGCGGGAGCGGGTCCGAAGCCGGTGGCGTTCCTGTATCCGACCGGAAAGGAGTCCGCCGCGGCCTGGCTCTTCTGGCGTCTTCATGAGGCGGCCAAGACCAATGGCTGGCCTTTCCCTTTCCGCCCGGGGTCCTTCATCGCCGTGGATCCGGCGCAGGTCTTCGGCGCGCCTTTTTCCGCAGCCGCGCGGCTCGATGGGACCGGCGCAGCCGCCGCGCTCATGATCGGGCCTCCGCCTGGGACCGACTTGGCGGGACGGGAGGAGGAGTTCCGGGGGGCGTTCTCTCATATTGTCTCGGAAAAGGGCTTGCCCGTGGCCTGGGTGTCGTATTCCCGGATGGCGGACACCGGGGTGCATCTGCGGGCCTATCTCGATCTGATGGAAGCGGCGGCGTGAGATTTTAAGCTACAATCGGGAAATCTGAGGAGGGACTCCATGAGAATGCAGGGAATGTTCGTCGTTGCGGCGTTGGCGATGTCTTTCGCGGCGGCCGGCTGTTCCAGCAAATACGTCAAGGGCGGACGCGTGGCCGACGACCTGAAGCAGGATATGGTGAAGGGGAGCTACATCGAGGTCATCGGCATCGGCGCCTCTGATCCGAGCCTTCCTTCCGAGACCCAGCGCAAGTCGCTGGCCCGGGACGCGGCCATCGTCAAGGCGCAGTATGAGCTGCTCACCCTGATCAAGGGCGTGCAGATCGAGGGCGGCGTCACCGTCCAGCGCGCTATGGAAACGGATTCCAAGATCCAAGCCACGGTCAATGAAGCTGTCCGGGGCGCGGAGATCATCCAGACCGAGTTCACCAAGGACGGCGGTGCGCTCGTGACCATGCGTCTGCCCAAGGCTCGCCTGGAGCAGATGATGGGCGTCAAGTTCAAGTAAGGTCTTGCTCAAAAAACTGCTGCTGCTGACGCTGGCCGCCGGAACGATCTGCGCCTGTTCCGGCGGCCGGCTCAGGCTCGGACGCACGGAGACCGGCGAGGTCGTGGAAGCGGAGGGGTGGGTCCCCTCCGACGCCAAGGACCTCGCGGGCACTCGTCAAAGGGCCTTGGCTGAAGCCCAGCGCAAAGCCGTGGAGCGAGTAGTCGGCGTTTATATCTCCGCCAAGACGCGCGTGGCGCAGGCCGTGGATGTCGATCAGAACATCCTCGCTCGGGTGGGCGGTTATATCCGCAAATACGACGTTCTTTCCGAAAAAGAAGAGAACGGGCTTTTCAAGACACGCATCAAGGCCGTGGTCCTCTACGACAAGATCGGGCAGGACCTCCGGAGGGCCGGATTGACGGGCGGCTCCGGTCCCGCGGGCAATCCCCGACTCGCGGTGCTCATTGCCACGATCGGAGAATATTCCGAGGCTACCGACGGGCGCGCGGCGCAGGGCGTGCGCCGCGGCTTCCTGGCTAAGAATTTCGAGGTCGTCGACCGCAACGATCCCGCGGCCTTCGGCAATCGCCGCAGCACGGACAGCGTGAGCGCGCTCGTCGTGGGCCGCGAGTTGAGCGCGGACCTCATCGTCCGCGGGGAAGCGCAGGCATATCCTTTGCAGGACCCGCGGCTGGGAGGATTCTTCTCCTATCGCGCGCGGGTGACGCTTGAGGTCCTGCGGCCTTCCGGCCAGGTGGTCGCGGCCAAGACCATGGAGGCCTCGGCCCTGGACCCGGCGCCGCAGATCGCGCAAGCCAAAGCCCTGGATACCGCGGGCCAGCTTGCGGGAGAGTCCTTGGCCGGGGAGCTCGCGGACATCCTGGCCGCGAGGACGAACGTGGTCCTGCGCGTGCGCGGACTGGGCATGGGCGCGCTGCAGAGATTCGAGGAAGACGTGCGGCTGCTGCCCGAGGTCGTGGACGTGACGCTCAGCTCTTTTGACCGGGAGCGCGGGGCCGAGCTTTCCGTGCGCACGAGCAGGATGTCCGGCGAAGAGCTGGCCGCGGAGATCCTGCGCATGCGCAAGTATTCCTGCATGGTCAACGCGGTCTCGGCCTATGAGGTCGATGTCGCCGTGACCGCGCAGTAAGTATCTTTGCCGAAGACCGTCCATGGGGCGGGAGGCGGATGTTCCGGTGCGGATGAAGCGGAGCGGGTCGGCTGTTTGGCTGCGTGCGTGGTCGGCGGCTTGCGCCTTGTTCGTCTTGGCGGGCTGCGCGGAGAAGCCCTTTCGCTATGCGGCTTCGGATCTGAGCGGGCGCCTGCAGTCTTCGACGGCCGTGCTCCCGTTCGACAACGCGAGCACGGACTTGGACGCGGAGAAGATCTGCCGGGAGGCGGTCATCCGCGAGTTGGAAGGACGCGGCTACCGCGTGGTCTCGAGGGAGGCGACGGACGCCGCGCTCAAGAGGATCGGCGTCACGGACGGCGGCCAGCTGCCGGCCTACAAGCCGCAGGAGCTGGGACGCGCGACCGGGACCCCGGGCCTGGTCTATGGGACGATCGAGGAATTCATGTCCCAGAACATCGGGGTGTATGCGAACCGCAAGGTCGTTTTGCGGCTGCGGTGGGTGGATGCGGATTCCGGAGAGAGGCTTTTTGAGGACGTGGGGACGGGCGCCTCGCGGGAGTTCTCGAAGCCGGAGAAGGCCACGGAGGCGTTTTTGAAGAACCTCGCGCGCAAGGCCGCGGACAAGGCGCGGGGGATATTTTTGAAGGCTGAGGCCGAGAAGGCTGCGGCGCAGGCCCTCAAGGAACTGCCAAGGAGGTAGCATGAGACGCATCCAGATGATGATGGTCGCAGCAACGGTGCTTTTGGGAGCCTGCGCTCCGAGGACGACGATCCGGCGCGAGCAGGCCGTGAGCGCCAACGTGACGGAGAAGGTGGACTCCAAACACACCGGCCCCAAGCGCCGCATCGGCGTGGTGGATTTCGAGAATAAGACGGCCTACGGCCAACAGCGCCTGGGCACCGCGGCCTCGGACATCCTCATCACCGAATTGACCAAGACCGGGAAGTTCGTGGTCGTCGAGCGCGACAAGCTCAACAAGATCATGGACGAGCAGAAGCTGCAGGCCTCGGGCGCCATCGATTCTCGCACCGTGGTGCAGGTCGGAAAGATCCTCGGCTTGAACGCCATCGTCACCGGCGCCATCAGCGAGTTCGGCGTGAAGACCGAGGGCAGCGAGTACATCGTGGTCCAGTCCAAGCGACAGACCGCGGAGGCGACCGTGGACATCCGCATCGTGGACGCGGAGACCGGGCAGGTGCTCTACGCGGACTCCGGCAAAGGACGAGCGGCCAGCGGCAAGGGCTCCTTCCTGGGCCTGGGCACTCGCGGCGGCTATGACGAGACGCTCGAGGGCAAGGCTCTGCGCGCGGCCATCGCCCAGTTCACCGAGAACATCGTCAGCCAGGTCAACAAGAAGCCCTGGTCCTGCCGCATCGCCGCGGTCAACGGCAATCTCGCCTACCTGAACGCCGGGCCGAATATGGGCGTGGAGAAGGGCATGGAACTCCACTGCGTCCATCTGGGCAAGGAGATCGTGGATCCCACCACCGGGCTCTCTCTCGGCAACGAAGAGGTCCAGGTCGGCAAGGTCAAGGTCAAGGGACCTCTAGGCGACACGGGCGAAGGCTCCGTAGCCGAGATCACCGAGGCGCGAGGCACGATCACCGCCAAGGACATCTGCCGGCTGGAAGAATAGTTCCGGACGACGCCGTATAAAGGAAGGGCCCGGCTTCGGCCGGGCCTTTCCTTTTGTTTTTTCGTTTGCGGTGGTAGGCACCGTAGTCGTCATTCCGGCGGAAGCCGGTGTCCATTTCGTCGTCGCCCCGGCGGAAGCCGGGGTCCAGCAACTCCTGGGTCCCGGCTTTCGCCGGGATGGGGTTTTGCTTTCGTCGGGATGACGAGGCGCAGGAGGAGGATGCGGCGCAGGGCGTTGAGGGAGGTCTTCAGGCGGACCCAGGGGTTGGCCGCGAGCTTGGACTTCCCCCATTTGCGGCTCTCATAGCGCACGTCGAATTCGAGGATCTTCACTCCTTTTCTGCGGCAGAGTTCCAGAAGATAGAGGTCATAGGTGAAATCCGCGGATTCTCCGCATGATGCCGGGATCAGCTCTCTGGCGAAGAGCTTGGGCATCGCGTTGATGTCCGCGGCCCTGGGAGGATGCTCCTGTCCGTCGAGCGTGATCGGCACGACTTGAAGTCCCAGTACGAGCTTGGCCAAGTGGTTATAGGACCAAGTCACCAAGCTGTCGGCCAAGGGGCGTCCGCTGCGGCGGCCCTTGACCAGCAGCCCGCGGCAAAAGTCTGCCGGGGACTGCGATCTTTCGGAAGCAGCTTGGTCCTTTTTGCGATAGAGGGCGTAGGCTTCCAGCACGTCTTCGGGCGGGCACTGCAGGTCCGCGTGGCTGAAGCACACGACAGGGGCGCGAGCCTGCTCCAAGCCGGTCTGGACTCCGTGTCCGTAGCCGATGTTCCGTTCGATCTTCACGCAGCGCGCGAACGCGTTATCCGGGCGCGCAAGCTCGGCCGTGAACACTTCGGCGGAGCCGTCGGTGGAGCCGTTGTCTACGAGGATCAACTCCAGGTCCGCTTGCCGGGCCAGGGGACGGAAGCGCTCCAGGATGTCCCGGATGTTGCCGGCTTCGTTGTAGCAGGGTAGCACGACCGAGAGTTCGGGCATCATGGACAGAGGGGCTCGTGGCGCATCACGAGCCCTTAGCGTTTGACCGCGGCATTGAGCAGGACCAGGAAGACGAGCTGATCGAGGCCTTGGAGGTCCGCGAGCCAGACGGGTTTGTTTTCGAGCAGGTCTTCGAGGTCCGGGACGAGCCGGTAGGCGATGTCCCGCACGGCCTGTGCCGAGAGCGTGCCTTCGGCTTCGAGGATCTGGCGCTGGAGATTGGGCTCCATGGACCACTCGGCATGCAGGGTCTTGGGGCTCTGCCGGTCGAGTTCATCAAGGAGGTCTTCCATCTCCACGATGGAACTCGATACGCTGTGGCGCACGCGCAAGGGCAGTTCTCCTTTCGTCGTCTTCGGGTCCGCCGCATCCGCGGGCAGGTACTGGATCGTCCAGTGCGCGAATTGGGCCTGAGGCCGGATATAGCTCTCGGAGTCCGGCCTGCGGCGTTCGATCTCGTGGAGGATCTTCTCTTGCGAGTGCCCGCGCTTGGCCGCGTCTCGCTGGAGCTTCCAATGCTGCCGCAGAGCCTCGTCGGTGTCCAGGAAGACGCGGATATCGAAGGCCTCGCGCATGCGGGGGAACACGAAGGGATGCAGGCCCGCGAAGAGGATGAAGCGGTTGGGATGCACGGGGACCGAGGGGCTGAACTCTCCCGTGGAGTGATCGTAGACCGGCTTGATGATCTCCTGCTTGTTCTTGAGCCGGTGCAGATGCTCGGTGGGCTGCCGGACGTAGTTCGAGCGGGGGTGCAGATGCGTTTTCAGGTCCCAGGCCGCGTCGCCCCGCGGCCAGCGATGGTAGTCGTCTCCATGGAGGCTCACGGTGTTCTCCTCTCCGAGGAGCAGGACGATCGCGCGGGCCAGGGTATGCTTCCCGGAGCCGGAGTCTCCTCCGATGCCCACGGCCAGGGGCTTTCGCTCCACGCGGTAGTGTCCATAGGCCTTGATCCCGATGCGGTAGATCCAGATCGCCACCAGGGCCAGGGAGGTCTGCATCAGGGTAAACGACAAGTCCCGCGCATGCGCCAGATGCGGCAGGGCATAGTCCTGGCTGGGGATCATCCCCACCGGCGAGAAGAGGGGCGTATATAGGAAATAGGCCGCATTGTATATCCAGAAGGGGAGGTAGGATGTCACTCCCTGCCGGATGAGGAAGAAGCAAAGGAACGGGACGCACCAATAGCTCCAGCCGGGCATGGGCGGGACCAGCACGATGAGGAGCGTGTACATCAGGCCGGTATAAAGGAGGAGCAGGTCCCGCGTGATGCGCTCGTAGGAGAAGAAGTGCAGCACCAAGGCGCAGATTGCGGCCGGGCATAGGAGCACGCGCATCCCCAGGGGGAAGGGCCAGGCCACATCATAGATCCAGCGCGCTTCTTTGGCGCCCAGGACGAGGGTCCGGTAGCCTTCGCTTCCGAGCGCCGGGCCGATGAGCACGGCCGATACCGCGGCCAAGGCCGCCGCGAAAGTCAGCACGGCCTTCTTCTTTTCCGAGGAGGGGGAGCCTTTGAACAGGAACCAGCCGATGAGGGGCGCGGCGGCCGCGACATGGAACTTTGCGGCGATGCCCACGGCCAGCCAGAGCCCGGCCCAGCCCGGGCGGGACTTCAGGGCCATGTAGAGGCTGATGAAGAGGAAGGCCGTGGGGATGGCGTCGATCTGGCCGTGGATGTAGTTGATGTAGAAGAGGATGGGCGAGCACCAGTAGAGGTTGAGCACGGAGCGCCAGCGCGTCTCGAAGAAGCGGCAGAGGATGAGATAGATGGCCAAATCCGCGGCCAGCATGGGCAGGCGCATGAGGAGCAGTTCGACGTTCCAGGGGATGTTCTGCGACCCGCCGAATAGGAGCGCGCCCAGGGCCTGCGCCGGGGTCAGCACGGCCAGCATGGTCGAGGAATAAGGGAAGGCGTCGAGCACGCCCAGGCGCAGGTAGTGCGTCCAGGGGTCCGAGAACCCCGAGTCCGTGAAATAGCGGACGAAAGGGATGAAGAGGTCTTTGAGGAAATGTCCCGCGAAGAACGAGCCGCAGAGCAGCTTGAGCCCGAGCGCGGCCAGGAACAAGGGGTGTTCTAAGTAGCGGCGGTGCTTGGACCAGAGGCGATGCAGAGCGGAAGGGATCATGCCGGGACTCCTAGGAAATAACCGTGCCAGTAGGAGAATTCCGCCAAGGCCTGCGGGCTTCCCCAATTCAGATAGGACTGAGACTCGAAGCAGCGGACATCCAGGCCGCGCTCGATGCAGACCTCGACGACCGAGTCCAGGTAGCGTTCTCCGCCTACGCGGACGTCGCGGGCCAGGAGCGCGCGCAGGTTCTCTTCGAGCAGGGCGGCGGTGCGGAAATAGAAAGTGCCCACCAGAACGAGGTCCTTCTGGGGCGTGGGGCTCAAGGGCTTCTTGACGGAGACCTTGCGGATGCGTCCCTCAGGGCCGGCGTCGATGTAGGCGAAGCTCTCCGGCGTGCGGCGCGCGCCGGGGTAGCCGCGCTGTCCCACCACGACTACGTCCGGGGCTTGGGCCAGCAGGCGTTCCCAGGCTTTCGGGTCCCAGAGCAATCCGTGATCGCAGGAGGAGACCAGGACGGACTCCTGTGCGCGGAGTTCTCGAAGAGCCTCAAGCGTGGTGTCGGCCTGGCCTTGCGTGGGAGCGTCGAGGACCGTGAGCTTGGCGTCGGGATCGGCCTTGCGCACGGGCTCTTCGAGCTCGCGGCGAAGGACCAGCACGGGCTCCTCCTTCTTGCAGGGCAGGAACCTTCGCGCGGAAAGGAACATCGGCCGTCCTTGCACCGGGATCAGGGGCTTGGGAAGCTCTTGTTCTTTGAAGCGCGAGCCGTGCCCGGCCATGGGCATGGCGAGCCTGGGCCCTTCGGAGTCTTCCGGCGGGCTCCAGCGGGCGAGGAACTCGAAGGTCCGATGCCAGTACAGATAATCCTCAAGGTCCTGCGGCGTGCCCCATTGGAGGAAATAAGGGATCTCGTAGACGCGGACGTCGCGTCCGTCGCGGAGCATCGGGTCGTAGACCATGCTCATGTAGTACTCGCCTTGGACCTTCAGGTCTTCATCCACGGCCCTGCGGCAATAATCCTTGAGCATGCGTCCGCTGGAGAAATAGTAGCTGCCCGAGGAGGCGTACTCCTGCATCCGGTCCGGCGTGAAGTGGCCTTTCTCGCGGATCTCGAGCACGCGGCCGCCTTCCTCGCGGCAGTAGGCGTAGAGCGTCTTGCCGAGCGAGTGGGGGTGGAATCCCTTGTAGCAGAGCACGGCGCCCTCGCAGGCCGTGCGGCGGGTGAAATCCAGGAATCGGGCCGGGTCCCAGGAGAAGGCGAAGTCGCAGTAGTTGACCAGTGTGGGCAGATCGTCGTCGATGAGTCCCTCGGCGGCGAGCACCGCGTGCACGGGCCCGCGCTTGTGCGCGGGGATGGCCTTGATCTCCGCCTCCGGGACGAGCTCGCGCAGCACGTTCTTCAAGGGCGTGTCGCGCAGATGATCCTCGCTGCACACGAACACGAATCTCCAGTCGCGCGGGAATGCATCGAGCAGCCGGGCGATCACGGGACGCCCCGCGACGTCCAAGAGGGGCTTCGGGTCCTTGTAGCCCGCATCCAGGAAGCGCTGCCCGATGCCGGACATGGGGATGACGACCTGCATCGGCACGCTCCGAACTATTTCGCCTTCCGGTCGGCTTCTGCCGCGGGCGGGTAGAGTCATGGCGTGCTCCGCATGCGCAATTTTTCCAGGGTCAGGCCCTTGATGGCCGCGACCATGGCCGGCGGCAAAGGCCGCAGGCGGGTCTTGCGGCCGGCGGCGAGCGTGGAGACCAGGGCTTGAGCATATGCGACCTCGGCCTTGTCGCGCGACTCCTGCGGCGTGCGCGCACGCAGAAGGATGTGCCGCTTTCCGCAAACGAGCAGGTCCGCGGAGGACCGGCTCCAAAGATCGAAGTACACGGCGAAATCCGGGAACCAGGGCCGCGTGCTCATTCGGAAGTCCGGCCAGGCGCAGAAGCAGAGTTCCTGCCAGGAGCCTTGGGCCGAGTCCGCCGGGAGCGCGCAGCTTCCTTGTGCGCGGCAGAGTCCGGCTTTCCGCGGCATGGGATAACGGCGAAGTTTGAAGTCCGCGCGCAGGCGGCGCTCGAGTTCCTCCGAGAGATTCAGGATCTCCTGCGCCGTGTCCGCGGCCCAGACCAAGCCGTGATTATTCAGCACCCAAAGAGCCGTTCCGCCGGAATCTCCGGTTGGCCGGTCCGCGGTTTGTATCCGGAGCGTCAGGTCCAGTCCCGGCATGCAGGCCGGGATGAAGCCGACGCGCGTGCGGGTTCCGAGCGCTTGCGCGATCCTTTTCCGCGCGATTTTTTCAGGCAGAAGGCCGAGCAGGAGGCTGCCCACGCTGTGGGTATGCGCTACGTAAGTCGAGGACAGGGCCGCGTGGAATCCCGTTTCCATGGAGACCCGCGCGCCCGGACTTTTCCCGGAGCGGGTCAAAAGGCGGGTGTAGGCGCTCATGCGCGCGGCCTGTGAGCGCAGGGATTCCAGCGAGGCCAAGCCCCGGCGGAGCGCATCGAGGTCTGCCGAGGCGATGCCGCGCTTCATGGAGAGTTCTTCGAGCCGCACGCCCGAGGCTTTGACCAGGAGGCGTTCGCTCGGGAGCTTCACGGAGATGTTTCCGCCCGCGGCTTGCACCAGGAGCGGGTCCTTGCCGAGCCTGCGGGCAAGGCTCAGGAGTCCAACGATGAGCGCGGAGTCTTCGGCCTTCGAGCAGGAGCAGCAGCAGGAACCGGTCATCTAGGAGCGCGTCCGACGCTTATTTACATTATCCACTTCGTCATTGCGGCGCAAGCCTTGGCTCCGGTCGTCATTCCGGTGCAATCCGTAGTTAAGGTCGTCATCCCGGCGAAAGCCGGGACCCAGCAACAGCCGTTGATTCGTAATCCTGGACCCCGGCTTTCGCCGGGGCGACGATAATCCGTCATCCCGGCGAAAGCCGGGACCTAGGAGCGAGGGGAGGTCTTCGAGGCTTCTCAGGATGAAGATGCCGGGTGAAGGCTTTCGGCGCAGGTCTTTGCCGCGAAGATAGGCGGCCTGCATGCCGGCCTTGCGCGCTCCGAGCACGTCCGCCTCCCAGGAGTTGCCGACCATCAGGGCCTCTTGCGGCAGGCAGCCGGCTCTGCGGCAGGCTTCGCGGAAGATGAGCCGGTGGGGCTTTTCCACTCCGGCTTCCTCGGAGGTGACCAGGACTGGGAAGATCCGCCCGTGGGGGTCGATGCGCGCGAGCTTTCTCAACTGGGTCGCGCAGACCTGATTGGTGATGATGCCCAGCGTGTATTCGCGCGCCAGGCTTTTGGCCATTGCCGCTGTTTTGGGAGCGCGGATGAGGGCCCAGCAGGTGTCGTAGGCGCGCATGAGCTCCAAGGTGAGCGCGGGGTCCTGGCGTCCTTCCAGAAGTTCCACGGCCCGCTTGAGATAGAGGAGGCGGCTGCGCGCGGCAGGACGCGGTCCCAACAGGCCTTTCACATCCTTGCGCGCCTGGAGGCAGGTCTTCAGGAAGGCGGGCCAGGTGATCGGAGAATGCCGCTGATAAGATCGCCATGCGGCTTGAAGGCCGCGCAAATAGACCGGCTCCGCCGGGAAAAGGGTGTCGTCGAGATCGAAGAAAATAGCTCTTATCGCCACAGTTCAGGGTGCTTGGTGCAGACCGCGTCCGCATGAGCGGCCAGGGGTTTGAAGAGCGCGATGCTTTCCTTCGGATAACCTTCGAGTTCCGGGGAGACCAGGCAGACCTTGAAGTCCTTGCGCAGTTCCCGCGCGGTCTTCGCGGAAGGCGGACGGCCCTCGAAGCAGTCCAGCCATGCCCATTGGGCGCGGCCTTTAAACGGCCCGAGGGATTCGGCCGGCTCGTATTCCGAGACGCGCAAGGCCAAGCGGCCCTCATTCTGCCGGAGGGCCAATCGCACCGCGGAGGGCAGGCTCAGGTCGAGGAAGAAGAAGCGTTTCAGGCCGTTCTGCGCGAGGATGGCGAGGATCTCTTTGTCGAGTCCGTCTTCTTTCGTGTTGAGGATGAGCAGGCGCTCGCGCCGGGTGCGCGCGTAGAGGGCCGCGAAGTCCGAGAACAAGGGGCCCTCGGCATGGGGTTCATGGTGGAGGATCAGGCGTCCGCCGCGGGAACGGATGTCGATCTCCGCGCCCAGCTCCGGCGCAAGCCGGCTGAGCGCGTCCAGCGTATTGATCCGATGGGCGATGATCTCCATGGCTTTCCAGGCTGGCCGTGAGTTTATCATATCCCTCCGCGCGCGGGAGTTCCCGGCGGTCGGGATGGAACTTTTTCGCGTCGGATTCGTAATCATGGGCATGCTTGCGCGTCTTTTTTCAGCGGCGGTGCAGGGAATCGACGGCCGCGTCGTGAGGGTGGAACTCGACCTTGCCAACGGTCTGCCCACCTTCACCACCGTGGGGCTGCCCGACTGCTCCGTGCGCGAGGCGCGCGAGCGCGTGGTCTCCGCGATCCGCAACTCCTCCTATGAGTTCCCGGGACGCCGCATCACGGTCAATCTCGCGCCGGCGCAGATGCGCAAGGCCGGCACGCACTTCGACCTGCCCATCGCGGCCAAATTCCCGGAGGGAAATAAGCATGACCGAAATTGAAATTCGAGCGCTCATTTCCGGCGGGGAATCTCTCGATGTCGAGTTTAAGGGAGAGGAACGGCGGCCTCTGAGCGACGGCGACCTGATTGACGCGGTCGTTTGCCTCGCCAATCGTTCCGGCGACCGGCCCGGTTATGTTTTTCTCGGAGTGGAAGATGACGGACGCATCACGGGCGCACGCCCGCGCCATGGGGAGGGCAATACCGATCCATCGCGTGTCCAGGCCTTGATTTCAGGCCGCACTCGACCTTCCGTAAGCGTCCAGGTATCGCTTCACGAAATCGACGGGAAACCCGTCCTCGTCATTCGGATCCCTCCGCTCCGGCTCCCGGTAGGAACTACGGACGGCAAGTATCTGCGTCGCGCGTTGGGCGGTGACGGAAAGCCTGCATGTCTTCCGTTCCATTTCCACGAAATGCAGTCGCTCCAATCCAGCCGCGGTGTTCTGGATTATACGGCTGCCGGTGCGTCCGAGGCGACATGGCAGGACCTTGACCCATTGGAGTTCGAGCGGTTCCGTCGACGCATTCGGGAAAGTCAGGGACGCGGTGACGCCGCCTTGCAGGATTTGCCCGACATTGAACTGGCGAAGGCGTTGGGCGCGGTCGAAGCCAACGGCGCTGTGAGGGTTATCCGAGTCATGGGGCTCTTGCTGTTCGGTCGGGAAGAGGCGCTGCACCGCCATCTTCCTACCCACGAAGCCGCGTTCCAGGCGCTTCAAGGCATGGATGTGAAGGTGAACGACTTTTTTCGCTGGCCTTTGATCCGTCTCATGGATGAAATTGAAGCGCGTTTCCGCGCACGGAGCCAGGAGGCCGAATTGATGGTCGGCATGCTGCGCGTCGGCGTACCTGACTATCCTGAGCGGGCCGTCCGGGAAGCCGTGGCGAACGCCTTCATCCACCGCGATTATACCCGGCTCGGAGCCGTCCACATCCAATGGCATGCCGACCGCATTGACATCTCCAATCCCGGAGGCTTTCCCGAAGGGGTCAGGCTGGACAACTTGCTGGTTACGGCGCCTCGTCCCCGCAACCCTCTTCTTGCGGACGCCTTCAAACGTGCCGGAATCGTCGAGCGGACAGCCCGTGGAATAGACACGATCTTCTACGAGCAGTTGAGGAACGGACGGCCCGTTCCGTCGTATGACCGCACTACCGATACCGACGTGATGCTTGTTATTCCTGGCGGGAAAGCCAACTTGGATTTCGCCCGGCTTGTGACGGAGGAAAGCCGCGCAGATCGGCCGCTGCGACTCGATGATTTGCTTGTCCTCAACCGGATATGGATCGACCGGCAAATAGACGCGGCCACGGTTGCTGTGCTCATCCAGAAAACGGAAGGAGAGGCGCGCTCGACGCTCCAGAGGCTTGTGGAGGCCGGGCTGGTCGAGTCGCGTGGGGAGAAGAAAGGGCGTTTATACCACCTTTCAGCTGCGACCTACCGGCGCTTGGGCGAGAAGGCCGCTTATGTGCGGCAACGCGGTTTCGAACCGCTTCAGCAAGAGCAGATGATTGTTCAGTTTATTGAGAAACATGGCCGCATCACCCGCGCAGAAGCCGCCGACCTCTGCAAGCTCGGGGTACGTCAGGCAGGACATCTGCTGGCCAAGCTTGTCAAAGCAGAAAAGATCAAGCTGCATGGCACGAGAAAAGGGGCGTGGTATGAACTTCGGTCATAAATATGACCATGGCTATAAAATATATAACCGTGGCTATATATTTGACGGTCCGGTGCATCAGCGCTGTGTCTAGCCGGGTTGCACTCCTTCGGCTTCGCTAAAATTCTCGTCCCTCCAAATCCAAGGAGCGGTACTGCAAAGCCTCCGCGACATGCCGGCGATCCACCTGCTTGGAATTTTCCATGTCTGCGATCGTTCGAGCGACCCGAAGGAGACGGTCCAGCCCGCGCGCGGAGAGACGGTTCTTTTGTGCAGCTGTTTCCACCAACGCCAAACCGCTGGAGTTCGGCATGCAGAATTTACGCACTGCCGCGTATCCAAGACGCGCATTCAGCGTTTCTCCGGTCTCGTCGTAACGGGCCAAAGCTTCGGCGCGGGCTTTCAGTACCCGCTCCCGCACCACGGCCGATGATTCCGGTGAAGGACCGGGATGAGTCATCCATTCGGAAAAAGGAAGAGGGCTCAGTTCCACTCTCAAATCCATGCGATCCAGTAAAGGTCCGGAAATCTGGGATCGATAACGCCTTATTGCCGGCTCGGAACAACGACACCGGCTCGGGAGCGTCCCCAGTTTTCCGCAGGGACACAAGTTCATCGCGGCAACGAGGGTGAAGTCGGAGGGATAGGTCACGGATTCCCGTAACCGCGAAATCGTGACGCAGCGATCCTCCAACGGCTGGCGAAGCGTTTCCAACGAGTCCCGGCCGAATTCGGGCCACTCGTCCATGAAAAGCACTCCGCAATGCGCCAAGGTGACTTCTCCAGGCTTGCAGCGCGCGCTGCCTCCGATGAGCGCGGTAGGCGTCGTGGTATGGTGAGGCGCTCTAAACGGTCTATTTCTCATGATGCCGACTCCAGGGCCGAGCAAGCCGCAGACGGAATAAATCCTCATCACTTCCAACGATTCGTCGGACGTCAGCGGAGGCAAAATTCCCGTCAACCGGCGAGCCAGCATGGACTTCCCCGTGCCCGGCGTTCCCATCATGAGCAGGTTGTGCCCGCCGGCCGCGGCGATCTCCAAAGCGCGACGGGCCAGAGCTTGTCCTCGAACTTCGTTCATGTCCTGGATTTCATCCTCTTTTGTTGCACCGCTGTTTGCGGCTTCTTCGCTCTCCAGGTTCTCCTGCGGAGCACACCCTCTCAATAGTTCCGACGCCTCCCGCAATGAAGAGACGCCATAGGACTCGATTCCGGGAACGGCTCTGGCTTCCCGAAGATTCTCACGAGGAACCACGATCCCTTGCATGCCGTGGTTTTTGGCGGATGTCGTCATGGGGAGTACGCCGGATACCGGACGAACCGAGCCGTCGAGAGCCAGTTCTCCCACGAAACACAAGACAGATGATCTGCTCTGCATAGGAATTTGCTCGGAAGCCATGAGCGCGCCGAGTCCTATCGGAAGATCGAATTGCGTTCCGCCTTTGCGCAGTTCGGCCGGAGCGAGGTTGACCGTGATTCGGCGGCCGGGGAACTCGAATCCAGAGTTGCGCACGGCCGAAACCACGCGTTCGCGTGCCTCCCGGACGGAGCTGTCCGGCAGTCCTACGGTGGTGAAAGTAGGCAGACCATTGACCAGATCGAGTTCCACCCGCACCATGAACCCGTCGATTCCTCGGATCCCCGCGGACCAGACTTTAGAGAGCATGGTTGCCTCTTAATGTCCTTGAATGCGCCAATTCCATGCGGCATGTTCGGGCATACCATCAAGTACGAATGAGGGAGAGAAAAGTTCCCATTTCCCGTTACGTGAAGAGGGAGGCGTGAGTGCTGAATATGGCGGATGAGAATGGTAAAATTACTTCCGGACGGAGGGGAAGGCCCCGCACTTGGATTACATTTATCTGGAAAGACTCAAAAAGCATCCTGCTTGGCGGCTGTTGAGCGCCGACTCCGCGCCGCTCATTGTCAGTTTCTTGGACCAAGCCTTTCTGGAGTCCAATGCGCGTTCCTATCCGCAGACTCTTCTGGTTTCGAGACTCGATGACTACCTGTTCCGTCTAAACGAACAGATTGGGAATAAGTATCCGCGTACGGCTCATGAGTACCTGGATGAATGGGCCCGAGGGGAGAACGCCTACCTGCGAAAATACTATCCCGCCAAGGGTGACGAGCCTGAATTCGACCTGACTCCCGCCACTGAAAAAGCCATCGAGTGGCTGCGCAGCCTGGAACAAAAGCCTTTTGTCGGCACGGAATCACGGCTCCTGAGCATCTTCCAATTGCTGCGGGAGGTGATTCAATCCACCGAGACGGACCCTGCGGCTCGACTGGCCGCTCTTGAAAAACGCAAGGCCGAGCTTGAGGAAGAGATTCGCAATCTCCGAGCGGGCCGGCCGGTGTCCTACGACCCCACGCAGGTCAAAGAACGCTACCTTCAAATCGAGGATTCAGCGCGACGATTGCTGGCGGATTTCAGGCAGGTTGAGGAAAACTTCCGACAGCTTGATCGGTCTGCCCGGGAAACAATCGCCGTCAGCGACAAGAGCAAAGGGCAACTCCTGGACGATATTTTCGGCAAAGAAGACGCCATCGCATCGTCGGATGAAGGGCGAAGCTTCCGTGCCTTTTGGGAGTTTCTCATGTCGCCGGCACGCCAGGATGAGTTGCAGGAAATGGCGCGCAAGCTCGTCGCGCTGGAGGAGGTCAAGGCTCTCTCCCCCGACGATCTGCTCGTGCGTTTTAAATATCGGCTGATGGATGCCGGGGAGAAGGTGAGGAAAACCTCCGCTTCCCTGGCGGAACACTTGAGGAGGTTCTTGGAAGGGCAAGCGTGGCTCGAGAACCGAAGAATCATGGAGTTCATTCGTTCCATCGAGAAACAGGCGGTGGAACTCAAGACGTCGCCGCCTCGGGATTCTGCGTTTACCCGGATCGATGACGTTCGGCCCGACCTTGACCTGACCATGGCCCGCGGCTTGTTCGATCAATCCAAGCATGGGAAGACCCTCCTGGAAAATGTCCAGGTAATCGAGGGGGAAGGCAATTTTGAGAGTGACGCTTTGTATGATATTCACTTCGTCGATGAAGTCGAACTTCGCCGACGGCTCGATGAGGCTTTGGGCGAAGACTCGCAAATTACCCTCGGCGATGTTTGCACCCTTTTCCCTCTCGAAAAAGGGTTGAGCGAGTTGTTGACGTATCTGAACATCGGCGCGAAGGACGACAAGGTCCTGATTGACGACGATTTCCGGCAGACTGTTTCCTGGCGCGACCCCCAGGGCCGGGAAAAGAGCGCGGACATTCCCCGCGTTATTTTTGTCCGGGAGAAGGCCTATGATGACGCCTGATTTTCCTGCTTCGGATGCGTCGGTTGAAGCGCCCAAGACGCCGCGCCTTCCTCCGGTTCTCATCTATCTCTTGAAAGGGGTCCTATATCGAGATCAGCATCCCCTTGTATGGCATGATCTTGAGGCTCTTGAGGGCAAGGCGGCCGATTATTTCAAGACTATCGGATTGGACCTGACGGTGGATGAGGCCGAAGGCTTCGCGTACCTGAAGCAAGCTCCATTGGAGGAAGATGACGCGATGCCGCGGCTGATTCCACGTCGGCCGCTGAGCTATCCCGTGAGCGTCCTCTGCGTTCTCCTGCGCAAGAAAATGGTCGAGGCGGATGCGGGCGGCGGGGTCGGGAACCGGGTGGTATTAACGAGGGAACAGATTGTCGATATGATGCGCGTTTTCTCTCCGCAGCGGGCGGACGAAGCTTTTACTGAGGACCAAATCGAGGCGCACATTCGCAAGGCCGTGGAGCTGGATTTGTTGAAACCGTTAAAATCAGATCCGCCGGCATACGAAGTCCGTCCCATCATCAAGGCTCTGGTGGATGCGGATTGGCTGCAGAATCTGGATGAGAAAATCAGGGCTTATCAGGAACATGGAAACACCGTCTCTTGATTTTCAGCCGTCCGATGAGAGGGCGGGATTCCGCCTTCACCGGTTCGAGACGCTGAACTGGGGGACGTTCCACAGGCACGTCTGGAAGATGGAACCCCAGGGCCACAATGCCCTCCTGACAGGAGACATCGGCTCCGGCAAGTCCACGCTGGTGGATGCGCTGACGACCCTGCTCGTTCCCGCCCAGCACATCATCTACAACCAGGCGGCGGGAGCGGTTCGCCGTGAACGGAACCTTCTCTCTTACGTCAAGGGATACTACAAGAGCGAAAAGGACCATGCCAGGTTCGCGGCGCGGGCGGTTTCCCTGCGGCAGGATGACAGTTACAGCGTAATCCTGGGCTATTTCTTCAACGAGGGCTACGTGCAAGGCGTCACGCTGGCCCAGGTGTTCTGGACCAAGGGCGACAACGCCCAGCCGGAACGATTCTACGTGGTCGCCGACCGCCCCTTGTCCATCGCCAAGGAGTTCAGCGACTTCGGCAAGGAACTCCCCGATCTGCGCAAACGCCTCCGGAAGGACGGCGTTCTAATATTCGATTCCTTCGCCCAATACGCTCAGGAATTCCGCCGTCGGATGGATATCCGCAGCGATCAGGCTCTGGAGCTTTTCTATCAGACAGTATCTCTCAAATCCGTAGGCAACTTGACTGATTTCGTCCGCGAACACATGTTGGATGAGCCCCAGGTGAAGGACCGTCTCGAGGAAATCCGACGGAACTTCGACAACCTCAACCGAGCTCACATGGCCGTGGTGAAGGCCAAAGACCAGATCGGCCGTCTGGAACCGTTGGTGGCGGACTGCGACCGTTGCACCCGGATTGAAACGGAGATGAGCGAACTCGTCCGGGGAAGAGAAGCCCTGCATGCCTTTTTCGACGCCAAGAAGGCCGCCCTCTTGGATGACCGGATCGGCCGCCTGGAGCGGGAGCGAGATACGCTCTCCGACCGGTTGGCGCAAGGCCAGGAAACGATCAATGGGTTGCGCCGCCGCAAGACCGAGTTGCAGCGCAGCATCATCGAAAGCGGCGGCGGCAGACTCGATACTTTGTCCCAAGAGATCGAGCGCCTCGAGCATGAGCGCCGGGATAGGGAGGAACGCGAAAAACGATATGCCGGCCTCTGCGAAGGCCTATCCCTGCCGAACGCTGGAGATATCGAGGCCTTTCACTCCAATAAGTCTCGGGCGGAAGAACTGCGCGCCGCAGCTGAGGCGGGAAAAAACCAAGCGGACGCGGAGAAGGTGGGCATCGAGGTCCGACGCAGCAAACGGAAGGAGCAGGCGGACGGCCTGGATCGGGAATTGACGTCCTTGAGGGGACGCACCTCCAACATCCCCAGGGATGCCATGGAGCTTCGCAGGCGTCTGTGCGAAGAGTTGTCGCTGCAGGAGGAAGCTCTGCCCTTTGCCGGAGAACTCCTGCAGGTAAAATCGGAACACACCGCATGGGAGGGTGCCCTCGAGCGAGTCCTGCGGGGATTGGGTCTGAGCATGCTCGTTCCGGAAGAATCGTATTCGGAAGTGGCGAAATACGTCGATAGGACCCACCTGGGAAGCAGGCTTGTCTATTTCCGAGTGAAAGACGAAGCGGGGCGCCTGCCGCAAAGAGCAACGGACCGCCGACAACTCAGCCACAAAGTGGAGATCAAACCGGATACTCGTTTCAAAGAATGGCTGGAGCAAGAACTGATTCATCGTTTCGATTACGCCTGCTGCGAGACATTGGAGGATTTCCAACGGGAAACCAAGGCTTTGACGCATCAGGGCCAAGTCAAGAGCCAAGGACGACGTCATGAGAAGGACGATCGTTTCCATCTGGATGACCGCTCGCACTATGTCCTCGGCTGGAGCAACGAGGGAAAGATCCAGACATTTGAGGAGCGGCTTTCTCTGCTGGTGGAGGATGAGAAGGCGGACCTTTCCGTTCTGGACGCGCTCATCCAATGTCTGCGGGAACTGGAGTCCCGACGCGACGCAACCGGGCATGTGCTGCATTTCCGGGATTTTCAGGAGATCGACTGGCGGTCCTCGGCCCGCGCCATCGCGGATTTGACGGAGGAGAAGAAGCGCATCACCGAAGGTTCCGACGTATTGCGCAAGCTCCAGTCATCCCTGACCGAGGTCGAATCACAACTCGACCAGACGGAAACGCTCGTAAAGAAAGAACACGGCGAAAAGGTTCTCGCAGACGACAGGCTCTCGCGAACGCAGGCGCTGAAAGCCGAGGCCTTGGCGGTTCTGGGCCGGTTGCCGGAACAGGAACGCGTCGAACTATTTCCGCGGCTTGAGCAACTGCAGCCGGAGGCGTTAGGAGACCGGAAGCTGACGGTCGAAAGTTGCGACAACTGCCAGACGGATATGCGCCAATGGCTCCAGGCCCGTCTTGACGCCGAGGGGAAGCGGCGGATGGGTCTGCGCGAGAAGATCGTGCAGCAGATGCAGGCTTACAAGGCGGCGTATCCTTTGGAGACTCGTGAAGTGGACAGCCGGTGGGAGGCAGCCGATGAGTTTCGGCTGATGCTCCGTCGCTTCCGCGAGGAGGATCTTCCGCGGCACGAGGAGAAATTCAAGAAATTGCTCAATGAGGGGACCATCAACGATATCGCCCTCTTCCAAAACCAGCTTGAAAAAGAACGCCAAGATATTCAGGAGAAAATCGCCCGCATCAATGAGTCGCTCCGCGGCATCGATTACAACCCGGGGACATTCATTGAATTGGTGCTCGACCGCGCGCCCGACGCCGAGATCGGCGAATTCCGAAAAGAGCTGCGGGCGTGTTTAGGCGAAACGTTGGCCGGCGGGGACGGCGCGGTTTACACCGAGCACAAGTTCCTGCAGGTCAAGACGCTCATCGACCGGTTCAACGGCCGGGAAGGCCTGTCCGAAGTGGACCAGAAGTGGACCCAAAAGGTGACCGACGTTCGCAACTGGTGCGAGTTCCTCGTCAACGAAAAGTGGACGGAAAACGATGAGGTCAAGGAAACATACTCGGACTCCTCCGGCAAGTCCGGCGGGCAGAAAGAAAAGCTGGCTTACACGATTCTAGCCTCCGCTCTCGCATATCAGTTCGGCCTGGGTTGGGATGACCGCCGATCCCGCGCTTTCCGCTTCGTCATGATCGATGAAGCCTTCGGCCGCGGTTCGGATGAATCGGCCCGTTATGCTTTGAACCTCTTCCAAAAACTCAATCTCCAGTTGCTCGTAGTGACTCCGCTCCAGAAGATACACATCATCGAGGACTTCGTGCGGTCCGTCCACTTCGTTCATAGCTCGGACGGGAAGACCTCGATGCTCAAGAATCTCAGCATCGAGCAATACCGCGAGGAGCGCTCGCTCCGCCGCCAGCCGCCGGAAACCCGGTGATGACGCCCGAAGATGTCCGTGAAAAGGCGCTCAAACTCTGGAACAGCCAGAAGATTCAGCGCGCCCATTTGGAGGGCCGATCGTTGTTTCCTTGGGAAATCCCGGTACCCAAGCCCGCAGCTAAGGTTCTGGCAGCGACCTTTTCTAACGTAAGAGATGAGGTTCGGCTCCTGCGCGAGAACAGCAAGGATGTCCTTGGCCATGGCTACAGGGTGGAGTATCAGAGGGTAATCCATCGCCGTCTGGGAGATCAATCGCTTCCCAATCGGGTGGTGCTGGATTCCCTGGAAGATTTTCTGCAATTGACCGGCAAGCGAAAGGAATTCCAGCGCTTCGTCGAATTGAGCGCGACGATCCTCACGGCGCAGCAGGAATTGCAGTCTTTTCTGATTCGGCGGCCTTCCGTGGTCCTGGAGCATGCGGACGACTGGATGCGGTTGCTGGCTGTGTGCCGTTATTTTTTAGGCCATTCGAAGCCGGACCTTTATCTTCGGCAGCTGGAGATTCCGGGTGTTCACACGAAGTTCATCGAGGGCCGCCGCGCGATTCTCGCGGAGTTGCTGGAAACCGTTTTGCACACGGAGTCCAAAGTTCCAGGAATCACCGGCCTGTCGGATCACGGCTTCGAGCGGCGGTTCGGATTGCGGATCGAAGTCCCAACGATCCGGTTTCGTTTGCTGGATTCAACCTGTTCTCTTGGCGGGTTGACGGACGCGAGCGTTCCCCTGCCTGAATTCGGAAAACTATCGCTTCCGGTCCGGCGTGTTTTCATCACGGAAAACAAGATGAACGGCCTCTGTTTTCCGGATTGTCCCGAGGCTATGGTTATTTTCGGCTTGGGCTATGGCGTGAGATGCCTGGCAGAGATTCCCTGGCTTCAAAAGGCGGCCATCTTCTATTGGGGAGACATCGACACCCACGGTTTCGCGATACTGGACCAACTTCGCGAGATATTTCCGAACATGGGAACCTTTCTGATGGACGAAAAGACGCTCCTCCTATTTCGAGAGCTATGGGGACGGGAAGAGCCAGGGCAGCGGTTTATGAAACAGCTCACACGGCTCACGCCGGGAGAGAAAGCTCTTTTTGAGTCCCTGCGGAATAATCGGTGGGGAGAGAGCATTCGTCTTGAACAGGAACGCATTGCTTTTGGATACGTCCGCCAAGTTTGCGCTTCATTATAACCCCACCCGGCTCCCAAACCTCCCGCTGAAGTAGCGCTCAATGGTCTCCTTGGATTTTGGCCAGGGCTTGCCACGGCTCGTTTCCCATCTCATCAAAGTGGACGACGTCACCCTCGCGGATCTGGAGGTCTCGGCCGACGTGCGCAAACAGCATCTGGCCGAAGCCCTCCAATACCGCGGCCTCGATCGTTCCGGATTGTAGGCCGTCAATCTGATGCGACGAATCGATAGAGCGTTTTCGCCACTATCGCGATGTTGTCGTAATTTAATTTGTCGGAAGTATCGTCGGGCGTATGCATGGATTCCGGTTCGCCGTTCTCCGTGATCTCGATCGCGGCGTAGCCATTGTCCCAGAAACTGGCGTGATCATCCATCCACATCTCTTTGGCAGGAGCCAGAGGGCAGGATGTTTTTTGCCTCATTTTTTCCACAACGAACAGGGAGGCTTCGTTTGTCACGTAATTCAGGGGGTTCTCATCCGAGATAGGGCCTTTCCATGTTCCGACGGTGTCTACGTTGATAAGACAAAAAATATTCACGCCGTCTTTGCTGTAGGACTCCGCCAAATGCTTGCTGCCTTTGCAGCCGTATTCCTCGGCGTTGAAAAAAGCGAATTCTACGTTGACCCCGGGCGTTTTTCGCGCCAGGGCTCTCGCCAGCTCCAACAGAACGGCCACTCCCGACGCGTTGTCATCGGCGCCGGGAGCCTTCGGCGATAGGCCGGAATCATTTTTTGCGAAGGAGTCGAAATGCGCCGACAACAGGATGACCGGCTTGTTCTTATCCGAGCTATTGGAAAGAACGTTGAAGTATTTTTTGCCGTTGATCTCGAAATAATCCAATACAGGGGCATACCCGTATTTCTTCAATTCGCTGAAAATATAGTCGCCGGCTTTCTTGTTGTTCTTATGCGCAATATGCCGGTTCCCCAAGGATTCCAGATTCCTCACATGCGCCGCGATATTTTCAACGAGAATCGGATCCTCTCCAGGAAGACCCCGGCGGTCTTTTTCAGCGGCCGAAACTTGGACGACCTCTCCGAATGGAACCTTTCCGATATCGGCGCGCAGGATGCTTATCTCGAGACCCAGGCTGTCTTTCAGGACGGATTCGAGGGGAGCTGTGTCGTCGTCTCTTATCGCAAGAAACACATCGTGGAGCGGTTTCCGAGTTCCTTGTCTTGCGGCAAGTTGCGCGGCCGGAGCGGCGCGGACAACGGCGTCCGACATCCCGAAGGACAGGCCCAAAATCAAGAATGCATTTTTTATAGTGCGTCTCCATCCGGCGCGATTGCGGAGGCATCTCCGGCCTGCTTCCGGATCGTGCGGGTTGCCGCGCCGAGGTCGCGGCGGCGCTTGCGGGTTCACGGCGTCACCAAGGGGATGGGCTTTGCGTTGGGCGTCGGGATTATCCGGATGGCGCCGTCGACGGGGCTGCGTTGTGCCAGGTTGAAGAGGATCCGCTGGCTTGCGAGCGTCTGGGCGTGCGAAAAGCAGACGATCTTTCTTGAGGGCCAGCGCTTCAGGATTTCCTGAAAGAGCTTTCGCTGCCTGAGCACGACGTCGAACCGGCTTTCTCCTTGTTCGCCGAGGGGGTCGAAGCCGAGGAATCGGTCCAGGCTGTCTCGTCCGGTGCCTTTCCAGGAATCCCAGGCAAGCACGAAGCCGGATTTCCACCACTCCGGGACGGGCATTCCGTCTAAAAAGCCGTAGCGCATCTCTCCGAGTTCCGGCGTTATCACCAGTTCATAGAGGCCGGATCCCTCGGCATCGAGCGATCGGGCGCGCTCGTCGAGAAGGGCGGTGAATTCCTTGGTCGTTTGAAGGGTGCGCGTTTTCGGGCTCGAAAGGACGACGAGCTTTTGGGTTCTTCCTGAAAGGACTTGGAGGGCCCAGGCGTCCGCGCCCAGGGCCGTATAAAGCTCGCGTGCGGCCGCACGCGCCTGCAGCAGGCCGCTATTCCCTTGCGCGTCCGGCGTTTCCGTCAGGGCAGGATCGCTGCCGTTGCCCGCGACGAGGTCTTTCCTTTCGAACTCGGACTGCCCATGCCGCAAAGCCCAGATCTCATTGCCTGCGCCGCGAAGCGCCGTCGCGACAGGGTCTTCCTTCAGGATCTTGATCCCGCCGCCGGGCAATGCGCCGTAGATCTCTTTGAGCTCCTCGGGGATATTCATGCGCCGATGGACTCCGCCGTCAAGATAGAAAAGCTTGAAATCCTTGGGGGTCGGTCCAGATCCCTGCATGTTGATGAGGAGTCCGTCGCCTTCGTCCGCAAAGGACAGGGCTGCCATGTCCGAGCCGGACTCTTGGGAGGCGGTTGCGATGGATTTTGAGAGTTCCCTTTGGAGCAGCGCGAGGTCCGGCGATGCCGACGGCGCTTGGTTTTTCGCGCGCTGATATCCGGTCATGAGTGCGCGCCGCACAAGAGCCTCTTCGGCGTATTCTTCGAGCTCGGGTTGCGAGCCGCGCGAGGCATTCCCGATAAAAAGCGATCGCAGCCGGTCCTCCTGCTCTTCAAGAGAAGAGAGGGAATCCTGAAGTCCATCGCCGACGCTCTTTAATGCGCCTAGCAGCCCGTGGCAAAAGTCGATCGGAAGGCGAAATCGTTCGGAGCGAGCCGAGTCGAACAGGAGCTGCTCCTGCTCTTGAGTCGCGGTGATAGGGCGGCGGGAAGCGGCATGGCCTGCGGATGACCGAGCTTTCTTCTTAGTGAGCGTCGGCTGTTTTGTGTCCGAGAGTCCCTGTCCGAGGAAGCTTGAAGCCGGCAGTTGAGGATCGCTCTCATCCAAAGAGAGCTCTACGGGGGAGGCGATGGCGCTTGGGAGCAGCAGGAGGTTGTTCCTGGCGGAATTGATATCGGATATCGTCGTTGTGAGGGGAGCATCCAGAATGCTTGCGATCCCGGGAGAGGGGATCAGCGCGGACTGCAAAGGCGCGATATTAGCCGTGTTTATCTGGCAGAATGCAGGAGCTAGAGGGAAAAATAATACGGCCCATAGCTGCGCCATTAAAAAGAGTATAAACGCGCACATCTTGACGAGCGAGAGCCGTTCGGCCTACTCCCCGGACCAAAAGGCCTACTTCCGAAAATTGAATCGGCGCCCATATTATCCTTATATGAAGCGAAGTCCCGGTCGAGAGTTGGAACTTTTTGCGGGCTGGGGCGTAATTATGGGGGACCTATGAAAAAAATCCTGTTCTTTTTGTTCATCTCCATCGCCGCGATCAGCTACGTCAAGAACCACTACAGCTTCGGCGATATCCTGCGCTACAGCAAGACGCATCCAAATCGTTCCACCTCTCCCGCGGTCGATTATTATGTCGGCATGACCGCTTATTTGAAGAGCGATTATGACCTCGCGGTCCCGGCTTTCGAGCAGCTCCTGGCGGACTATCCCACCTGCCAATACGCGCCCAATGCGCTCGTGCGCCTGGCCGGCATCCACAGCGAGAAATATCACTGGGAGCCCGCGCGCGCCGCGCTCCAGCGCTATATGGACGACTTCCCGCAGGGCAGCGAAATAGAATCCGTGCGGAGGAAGTACGAGTTCATCAAGTTCAAGTGAGGATGGCTCAGGGTCTTCGGCAAGGGCCGCTCTTGAATGCCGGAAGGCGCTCCTGCGTCCCGAGGATCCGGGCTATCCGGAGCTTCTGATCGCGGTTCCGGATGCTCCGGGAGAGCTTCACGTTCGCGGAGAGCTGCCTGCAAGGGCTTCGGCTCTCGCGATCGTGGGCTCCCGCAAGCCCACGCCCTATGGCCTGCGCATGGCGCGGCTTTTAGCCGCGGGCTGCGCGCGGGCGAAGATCCCGGTCGTCAGCGGCCTGGCTCGAGGCATCGATACCCAGGCGCATCGGGCCGCGCTGGAGGCCGGCGGCGTCACCTGGGCCGTGCTGGGCAGCGGCCTGGATGTGATCTACCCCTCGGAGAACCGAGGCCTTTCGGAGGAGATCCTTCGCAAAGGGGGAGCGGTCTTGAGCGAACTCCCCGATGGGACGGGCCCGGATGCGCATAATTTCCCCAAGCGCAACCGCATCATCTCCGGGCTCAGCCTGGGCGTGATCGTGGTGGAGGGGGATGTTCGTTCAGGCTCCCTGATAACGGCGCGCTGCGCTTTGGCCCAGGGGCGCGAGGTCTTCGCCGTGCCCGGGCCCGCGGATTCTCCCATGAGCGAAGGGCCCCTGGAACTGATCCGGCAGGGGGCGCCCATGGCGCGCTCCATCGAGGACGTTTTGGCGGAATTGCCCATGCTTTCCCAGGGGACGCATCCGGAGCTTCCGGGGCTGGGGCCGGAGGACTCCTTGAGCGCGGACGAGAGAAAAATAATACAATTCCTCGCTTCCGGTGAACTCGAGTTGGAGGAGCTTGCGGCCAAGACGTGCTGGGAACTCCCCCGATTGCTCCGTGTTTTGACGGAACTCGAAGCGCAGGAACTTATCCTGGCCGTGCCCGGACAGCGCTATGCCCGGAGATGACGAAGCGACCGTTGCCTGAAAGGAGACTTCTGGATGGCTGCCAAGAAAGCTGTTTCGCCGAAGACGCCTGCGTCCCGCACTCCCAAGACCAAGTCCGCTCCTGTCCCGGCTTCTGCCAAGGGCGGCTCCGGACAGAGCCTCGTCATCGTCGAGTCGCCGGCCAAGCAGAAGACCATCTCCCGCTTCCTTAAGAAGGGCTATATCGTGGCCAGCTCTTACGGCCACGTGCGCGACCTGCCGGAGAAGAGCCTGGGCGTCGATGAGAAGAACGGCTTCGAGCCCACCTATGTCCCGCTGGCGCGCGCCAAGAAGATGCTTCCGGAACTCAAGAAGCAGGCCAAGGACGCCGACTACGTCTACCTCGCCACTGACCATGATCGCGAAGGAGAGTCCATCGCCTGGCATCTGGCCCAACTCCTCGGGCTCGACGAGACCCGCGCCCGACGCATCACTTTCCATGAGATCACGCCGCAGGCCATCCAGGAAGCGCTCAAGAACCCGCGCGACGTGGACATGAACCTGGTGCAGGCCCAGCAGGCGCGCCGCGTCATCGACCGCCTCGTGGGCTATAAGATCTCCCCGCTTCTCTGGCGCAAGATCCGGCGCGGCCTCTCGGCCGGACGCGTGCAGTCCGTGGCCGTGCGCCTGCTCGTGGAGCGCGACAAGGAGATGCAGGCCTTCCAGTCCGAGACGTACTGGACACTCAAGGTCCGCTTGGACAAGCCCGGACATCCTCCGGTCTTCGAGGCGCGGCTGACCCACTGGAAGGGCGAGAAGACCGAGTCCGTGCGAGTCTACCCGCTCTTCTCCGAGGAGTACCGGGTCAAGGCGAGCCTTTTCCGCACCCAGGAAGAGATGTCCGCGGTGGTGCAGGCCGCGGCCGCGGGTCCTTTCGAGGTCACGGAGGTCAAGCGCAAGGAGATGCGGCGCCGGCCCCAGCCGCCCTTCATCACCAGCACGCTCCAGCAGGCCGGTTCCCAGCGCCTGGGCTTCGCGGCCGAGCGCACCATGATGGTGGCGCAGACGCTCTACGAAGGCGTCGATATCGGCGAGAACGAGCCCGTGGGCTTGATCACCTACATGCGTACGGACTCCGTGACCGTGGCGACCGTGGCTCAGGAAGAGGCCCGCAAGTTCCTCGCCTCCCGCTTCGGCGCCGAGTTCATGCCTGAGACCTCTCCAGTGTACGTGAGCAAGGTCCGCGGCGCGCAGGAAGCGCACGAGGCCATCCGTCCCACCGGCATGCGTCCGCCCGAGAGCCTGCGCCAGCATCTGAGTCCCGAGCAGTTCAAGCTCTACGACCTCATCTTCCGGCGCTTCATCGCCAGCCAGATGGCCGACGCGGTCTATGACACCGTTTCCGCGGATATCCGCAGCGGCGAGGCGCTTTTCCGCGCCAACGGAAGGGTCTTGCGCTTCGAGGGCTTCCTGCGCGCTTGGCGCAGCGACGCCGCCCGCGGCGAGGAAGAGTCCCTTGAGGAAGAGGACGCATCCGAGCAGGAGGAGACCAGCCGCCTGCCCGAGCTGGAAGCCGGCGACGTGCTCAAGCTCGACGGCGCGGAGGCGCTGCTCAGCGAGGAGCACAAGACCAACCCGCCTCCTTATTACAACGAGGCGAGCTTGATCCGCGCCTTGGAGAAGCACGGCATCGGCCGTCCTTCCACCTACGCGCCGACCATCATGACCATCCTCAAGCGCGACTACGCCAAGCGCGGCATCAAGGACCGGCGGCTCACGCCCACGGACCTTGGAAAGATCGTGGTGGAGAAGCTCAACAGCCATTTCCCGGACCAGGTGAGCCTGAGCTACACCGCCCAGGTCGAGGAACAGCTCGACGACGTGGCCGAGGGCAAGCAGCCTTGGCAGGTCATCGTGGGGAATTTCCACGCGCCGCTCATGAAGGCCTTGGCCCAGGCGCAGGACCACATGGAGGACTCCCGCACGCAGCCGCAGGAGACCGACGAGAAGTGTCCGCTCTGCGGAGAGAAGATGCTCATCCGCGAGAGCCGCTTCGGCAAGTATCTCTCCTGCTCTCACTTCCCGAAGTGCAAGGGCAAGGGCCAGCTCGACGCGGAAGGCAAGCGCGTGGTGCCTCAAGAGACCGGCGAGAAGTGCGAGCTTTGCGGCAAGGGCATGGTCATCCGGACCGGCCGAAAGGGGCGCTTTCTGGCCTGCTCGGGCTATCCGGCCTGCCGCAACACCTATTCGCTCGACGAGGAAGGACGCAAGATCGAGGGCTCCAGGCCGGTGCTGACCTCGCGCAAGTGCAACAAGTGCTCCAGCCCCATGTGGATGCGCTTGGGCAAGCGGGGGCATTTCCTGGCTTGTTCGGCCTTTCCCAAGTGCCGAAACATCAAGCCGCTCTCCAAGGAGGACGCTGAGAAGATGCAGACGGAGACTCCGGCCGCGCCGGCTCCGATCGATCCGAAGGGGTCGTAACGACCTCTGATGAGGCTTTGGATCCAGCGTTTCCTGGCGTACTTGCGCGCGCAGCGCAATCTCTCCGAGCACACCCTGCGCGCTTATCGCGCGGACTTGGCGGAATTCGAGCGCTTTTGGGACGCGAAGGGAGGATCCGATGAGGACGTCTCCAAGTTCGACCGGGCTTTTGCCCGTTCGTGGCTGGCGGAGGTCGCGGCGCGGCCTCTGCGGCGAAGCAGCGTCCTGCACAAGATCGCGGCCCTGCGCTCGCTCATCCGCTTCCTGATGGATGAGGATGTCCTCGGGCGGGACCCTTTCCAGAACCTTCCCATGCCGCGCAAGGAGAGCCGTCTGCCGCGTTTTTTGAGCGAGACCGAAACCGACGCTCTCATGGAGAAGGGCGCCCTCGGAGACCGGCTCACCGAGCTTCGCGATCGGGCCGTCATCGAACTTCTCTTCTCCAGCGGCCTGCGCCGCGGAGAGCTCGCGCGCCTGAGCGTGGGCGACGTGGACCTCGTGGGCGGCACCGTGCGCGTCTTCGGCAAGGGCTCTCGCGAGCGCATGGTCCCGGTGGGGAAGGCCGCGCTCAAGGCGATCAAGGATTATCTTGACGCGCGGCCCGCGGGAACGACCGGCGGATCGAAGCCTCTTTGGATCAATGCCCGCGGCGCACGCCTCGGCGTCGGCGGAGTGGCCCTCATCGTCCGGCGCTGCGCGCGCAAGGCCGGCCTGCTCAAGTCCCTGACGCCGCACGCCCTGCGCCACAGCTTCGCCACGCAGATGCTGGGCCGAGGCTGCGACGTCCGCACGCTGCAGGAGCTTTTGGGCCACCGATCGCTGTCCACGACGCAGATCTATACGCACGCCTCCTTGGAGATGATCCGCCGCGTCTATGAGAAGGCTCACCCGCGAGGACGCGGTGCAGGATAAGATCGCCCTTCTTATGGAGGAGACGGGCTGCGACCGGGCCGAGGCGGAGCTCGCGCTCGAACTTTGCGCCTACGACCTCCAGTCCGCGGTGCAGGCCGTGCCGAGGCTGTTCCAGAACATCCTTGTGCTCAAGGGGCGCATCCGCGCGGACGCGCAGACGCTCTACGGGCTCTGGCTGGTCATCCTCAATCTCAAGGACCGCTCTCTTCTGCGCGCCCGGGCAGTGGTCTCCTGCAACCCGGCCGTGTTCACCGCGGACTTGAACGCGCACTGGTTCGATTTCGAGGGGCGTCTCTATGCCTGCCGCCTGTGGGCAGGCGCGCTTCCGGACTTCAGCCAGGAAGTCGAACATCGGCTCAGCGAGTTCTTCTCATCGAGCGAGGCCGTGGAGTTCTATTCGGAGAAGCCGAAGACCGGGTCCGCGGCCGTGGAGCGCCTGCGCTCCGGATTCCCGGCTCGTTTGGCCGAGGCCGAGCTTCAGTTCCGGCCCGAGCTCCTGGATATGGGGCAGTTCCAGGAGGTCCGTCCCAACGGCCACCGTTCCGGCGAAGGGCCTGCCGGCGCACCGGGACCGGAGCGGGCCAGTTCAGGCCCCTTGATCCTGCGCGTGGCCTTGGAGCCTGATGGGGGCGGTACGCCGGCCGGGAAGATCCGCGCCGGGGACGTGGTGTTCACTTCGATCACGGACAGCCGCGACATAGCCCAGTATCTGGCCAAGCTTTTCGGCACGCATGCGGGCGAGGGATCGACGCCGCTTCCCGTCCCCGTGGAATCCGTGGAGAACGGTTCCGACGGCGTGCATCTGCGGGTGCGGTTCTCCGCGGGCCTTTGCGGGGATGCGGTGTGCGCCCAGGATGAGCGCTTCAAGATCCGGCCCAAAGGAGGCCGCAGTCCTTGGTGGCGGAGGCTTTTGCCGTGATCCCGGTGCCAGGCGTCAACTTGATTGAAATTCAACTTGCTCGGCCGAGCAAGTTGAATTTCAATCAAGTTGACGCCTGGCACCGAATAGGGGGTTTCTTGTGAGCGGACTTGTAGTCGTGGGCGCGCAGTGGGGCGACGAGGGCAAGGGCAAGATCGTTCATTGGCTCGCTGGACGGGCGCACGCGGTGGTGCGCTATCAGGGCGGCAACAATGCCGGCCATACCGTGGTCTTCGACGGCCGCAGCTACGCCCTGCACACGGTTCCTTCAGGCGTTCTGGCGCGCGGCTGCAGCAGCCTCATCGGCAATGGGGTCATCGTCAATCCCCGCGCCCTGCGCGAGGAGATCCGCGGCTTGGAGCGCGCGGGAGTGCGCGTGAGGGGCCGCCTCCTCATCAGCGGGCTCTGCCACATGGTCATGCCTTATCACCTTCTGCTCGATACCCTGCGCGAGGAGGGAGGCCGCGGCATCGGCACCACCAAGCGCGGCATCGGGCCGTGTTATGAGGATAAGACCGCGCGCATCGGGGTGCGTCTGTGCGATTTCCTGGACCGGCCGCTTTTGGAAGAGCTCGTGGAGAGGAATCTGCGCCTGCGTTCCGATGAGTTGTCCCGGCTCAAACCCCTGGCGCGCATCCGGGAGGACGTGTTCCGCGGCTATGAGGGATTGAGGTCTTTCCTCCGAGCGTACATGGGAGACGTCTCCGTGGAGCTCGACGGCCGGCTTCGCAAAGGCCGCCGCGTGCTCTTCGAAGGAGCGCAGGGCGTGATGCTCGACGTGGACTTCGGGACCTATCCCTTCGTGACCTCTTCCAATCCCATCGCGGGCGGCGCGTGCACGGGTACGGGCGTGGGGCCTTCTCGCGTGGGCGCGGTCCTGGGAGTGAGCAAGGCCTATACGACTCGCGTGGGCCTGGGGCCTTTCCCTACGGAGATCGGAGGGACGGTCGCGCGCTATATCCGAGAGACCGGCCGGGAGTACGGCACGACCACGGGCCGTCCTCGCCGCATCGGCTGGCTGGACTTGGTCCAGCTGCGCCATGCGGTGCGCGTCTCGGGCATCGATAGCCTGGTCCTGACCAAGCTCGACACCTTGTCCGGAGTCCATCCGCTCAAGGTCTGCACTGCCTATCGCGTGCGCGGCCGCCGCGTCACGGAGTTCCCGTGCTCTCGGCGCGATATGCTCTCGGCGGAGCCCATCTACGAGAGCTTCATGGGATTCTCCGGGGACTGTTCCAAGGCGCGCCGCTTCGCGCAGCTGCCCAAGGGCGCGCGCGACTATGTGCTGTCCATCGAGAAGCTGCTCAAGGTCCCCGTGGACGTCGTTTCCGTAGGCCAAAGCCGGGAGCAGACCATCCTCCGAAAGCCCCTTAATTGGTAATCCTGGCACCAAGGTATTGACGGGCGGGCGATTCCCGCTTATACCATTCGGTGTCCGGCGTCGCATCAATCTATTCGGAGGTGGGTATGCGGAATTCCTTGCTGGTCTTCAGCCTTCTGCTCGTCGGAGTCCCGGTGGTGGTGCAGACGCAAGGGAAGCATGCGGGGGAGGCCGCGAAGATCTCCGCGGAAGTGAGCTTCTTGAGTCCTGCCGGCACGACGAGGACGGACGCTCAAGGCATCACCTATCAGTCAGGAGGGTGGTCCTATACGGAACCCAAGATATACCCGCAGCCGTACTGGGGATCTTTCCCGCTTTATTTCGTGGGGCAGGCCATGCGCTTTCAGGTGCGCTTGTCCAATACCGCGGTCAAGGGAGAGAAGCCTTTCCGCGTGCGCGTGCAGGCGCTCAACCGCGTGCTCGAGACCAACGGCGCTTTGGGCATGGAGATCGGGCCGATGAAGGAGTGGATCGTGGAGGATCTCCGGCCGGGAGAGTCGTCGATGCGGGAGTTCTCCATCGATATCGTCCCTGACCCGAACCTGCCTTCGGGCTTGGATGTGACCAAGGTGCGCATCCTGCACGAGAACCAGGGTTCCGCGGACGCCGGCCTCATCAAGGAAGAGATCGCCGTGTGGTGTCCGCCGGCGCTGAAGGATTCTCCAAAGCGTTAGCAGCCAACGAACGGCGGTGCCAGGCGTCACAGCGCGTTAGCCGCCGTTACGTCATTCCGGCTGAAGCCTACAGCCGTCATTCCGGCGGAAGCCGGAATCCAGGATCACGGCAGAACGGCAGTCCCTGGGTCCCGGCTTTCGCCGGGATGACGACTCGCAGTTGACGCCTGGCGTCAATGTCGTTGACTTCATAGCTGGGCTCGAATACAATGGCTTCATGAGGGCTTGGCGGCGCGCGCTGGTTGTTTTGCTCGTCTATATCGCGGCGTGGGCGTTCATGCGGCCTTCCTCTCGTGTCGATGCCGCGGATGTGAAGACATTCTTCTCCAAGGACGTTCCGGGCCTGACGATCTCCGAGGCTCAGATGCGCAAGACGGACGTGGTCCGCTCCACGGGCCCGGTTTCCGCGGAAGACGATCTGCGCGATGCCCCGAGCGGAGCCATGCGCTACGCTCTCTGGAGCGGGCCGGCCGCGCCCACGCTCCTGCAGGGCGGACGAGTCCCCTCCGCCGATGCTTTGCGGCGCGCGGATCGGGGGATCCCGGCGGCGATCGCCTCTTTGGATCGGGAGCCCGTCTCCGAGGACGGGCTTTTCGTGTCCGTGGATATCGACATCTCCGCGCATCCGGGAGAGTACCGCGACGCAGTGGCCGAGGTCAGCGCCCGCTCGGGGCTCAGGCTCGACCAACGCTATGCGCCGGCGTTCGCCGATGATACGCGCCGCCGCGTGACCGTGCGGGGCTGGATATTCCCTTCGCGCTTAGGCGACATCTTCGGCGCCGAGGTCCAACGGGTCAACGTGGAGCGCTCCCCGGTCATGCGCAGCCTGCCCGACATGTCCACTACGGACATCCTCGTGGGAGTGCGCGTGCCCGCGGGAGAGTCTCCCAGCGCGGTCCTGGCCCAGGTCCTTTCGCGGCTGTCCGAGCGCGCCGCCTTCCGACTGCGGCGCATCGTGGGCTATCAGATGATCCCCGGGACCAGCCAGATGGCGCTTATCCTTTCCGCGCGAGTGCCCGTGCCTTATCTTGAACGGGTCTTGCGCGATCCCGCGGTGGTCAAGATCGTGCCCTCTCCGGACAGCGTGCCTGTCCCTGAAGAAGAATCCTCCGGGCCGATGTCCAAGCGCTTCCTGAAGTATGCTGTTTCCCAGAGGCCGACGCTTCTTCTTGGGACCTTTCTGCTCACGCTGATCGTGGCTGTCTCCGCGCTCCTGCGCTCCAAAAAAGACTGAGCTCCATCTTCTGATATCGCGCGCTCCTCGCGATATCTTATAATGCCGGTATGCGGTTAAGGGAATATGCGGCTTTGCGGCCGGCGGTCTCGTTTTTCCTTCTGGGACTGACCTTGGGCGTGCTCGGCCGGACCTTGCTTTGGACGCGCGGCCAAGCCGCGGACGCCGCCGCGCAGCTGCGCGAGGATTTCCGCGTGCTGGTCTATCTGCGCGACGGAGTCGACTCCGCCCGGCGAAGCGTTGTCTCGGAGAAGCTGCGCATCCTGCCGGGCGTCCTGTCCTTGCGCTCCATCCCTCCCTCCGAGGGACTCAAGGCCTATGCCCAGGAGGACCCTGACCTTCTTCGTGCGGCCGCATTCCTGGGGGAGAACCCTTTGCCGGATGCCGCGGAGCTGGAGCTCTCCGAGTCCGGCATGAATTCCTTCGCGGACATCCTGCATGCGGTCTCCGCGATCCCGGAGACCGGGGACATCCTTTATAAGCCGCTGCAGCTCGAAGCTCTTATGCGTCTTCGTCTGTGCGAACGCCTGACGACGCTGGCGCTCTCTTTCTGCGCGGGGATATGGTTCCTGTTCCTGGCGCTGCGGCTTTCTCCTTTTGTCTTTGGGGATCTGCGCTTGCGCGGGTCTTGGCGCAATCCCGCGGCAGCGTCCGCGGGCTGCGTTCTGGGGCTCTTGCTCATGGCCTTGGCGCTCTGGCCCGCGCATCGCAGCGGGACGGCTTCTTTGGAGGTGGGCGTGTGGCCGCAGATCCTCTGGATACTGCTTTCCGGCTTGACCGGGCTGCTCCTGCCCGGGTCCTCGCGGGAGGAACATCATCACCGGGAAGCGGGAAAGGCGGCGGCTCTCTCGGTGATGTGCGCGATACTGCTCTCTTCCGCGGTCCCGGCGAGCGCGGCGGGCGCCAATAGCCGGCGCAAGGATCTGGAGCGCCTGCAGGAGCAGATCGAGCACAAGAAGCAGGAGGCCCGCGAACTCCAGGAACGCCAGCAGCGCACGAAGAAGGAGATCTCTGAGATCCTCGACGAGAAGCAGAAGGCTCAGCGCAGCTACCTGCGCTTTTCGGAACAGCGCAGGGCCGCTTCCGAACGCGCTGAAAGGATGCGCCGGGAAGCGGGCCTGCTGCGCAATGCGCGCGAGCGCGACCGCCGTTTGCTGGGCCAGGACTTGCGGGCCTATGCCTTGGCTCTGGCTTCCTCGGAGCCTCGCTACGGCCGCGCGGACCTCTGGCGGCAAGCCTTGCGGCGGCGGGTCTATCTGCGCCGCGCGGGGCTGCTCGGCGGCCTGCGGGAAGCCGAGGGCCGCGCCAGCCATCAGCATGAGAACGCCCGCGTCGACGAACTCATCATGCGCTCGAAGGCCGATCAGGCCAAGGGTCGGATCAATGAGAAGGAAGAAGCTTATCAGGGACGCCGGCAGGTCCTGCGCGAGACCGGCGCGCGCGCCGCGGCCCTTCAGAAAGAGGTGGCCGAGCTTGAAGAGTCCGCGCGGGCGATGGCCAGCGTCATCGACGCTATCGAGCGCAAGCGGCGCGCCGCGGCCGGCGCGAAAGAGCCTGTCCGGCGCGCGCCCGTGCCTTTGCATTCCCTGCCGTGGCCCGTGGAAGGACGGGTGACCCAGCGCTTCGGCAAGACCCAGGTGCCGGGGCTCGGGACCTGGACGTTCCACAACGGAATCAGCATCGAGACCGCTCCCGGGACGCGCGTGCGCGCGGTCGCGGCCGGCAAGGTGATCTTCGCGGGAACCTTCCGCTCTTATGGGAACGTTTTGATCGTGGACCATGACGCGGGTTTTTACGGGATATACGGCCATTTGGAGCAGTCGAGCGCGCGCGTGGGCGAGCGCGTGGCCGCGGGCGCGGATATCGCCTCCTCCTCGGGAGAGGAGGGCGGGGTCTATTTCGAAGTGCGGCAGGGGCAGATGCCCCTGGATCCGCTGACGGTGCTCACTGTCCAATAGGGGGATGACGATGAACGATGGAAAGCTTGTCCGGAGATTGAAGTGCGCAGGGCTGGCCTTCGTTCTAGGGTTCGCCGGTGTATGGGCCCTGCCGCGCACGGCCGCGGCCGTGGACAGGACTTATGAGCAGCTCAAGATCCTTGTGGACATCCTGGACTACATCCAGGAGAACTACGTCGAGGAAATCGAGACCAAGAAGCTCATCTACGGCGCCGCCGCGGGCATGGTCAAGGTTCTCGACCCCTTCTCCCAGTTCATGGACCCCGAACTCCACAAGGACCTCAAGACCGAGACTGAGGGACAATTCGGCGGGCTGGGCATCCGCATCGGCATGCGCGAGGACTGGCTGACGGTCATCACGCCCATGCCGGGCACGCCCGCCTTCAAGGCCGGCGTCCTGCCGGAGGACCGCATCATCAAGATCGAGGCGGAGAGCACCAAGGGACTTTCCCTCGTCGAGGCGGTCAAGAAGCTCCGCGGAGCGCCGGGGACCAAGGTCGCCTTCACCGTGGCGCGCGCTCCCGAGGAGGACGGCAAGGACTCGAAGAAGGAGTGGACCACCCAGGACTTCACGCTGGTGCGCGAGGTCATCAAGATCGAGAGCGTGCAGTCGCGCCTGCTCTCGGACAAGGTCGGCTATCTGCGCATCATCGAGTTCAGCGCGCACACCTCGGAGGACGTCTACAAGGGGCTCTCGAAGCTCGTCAAGGATGGAGCCAGCTCCCTGGTGTTGGACTTGCGCAACAATCCGGGCGGCCTGCTCACCGCGGCCGTGGACGTGTCTTCGGACTTCCTTGGGGACAACAAGCTCATCGTCTATACGCAGGGCCGGCGGCCGGAGAGCCGGCAGGATTTCCGCGGAGGGAGCAAGGCTCCTTTCGGGAATCTGCCCATGGTAGTGCTGGTCAACGAGGGTTCCGCCTCGGCCAGCGAGATCGTCTCCGGCGCATTGCAGGACCATCGCCGCGCCGTGATCGTGGGAGACCGGACCTTCGGAAAGGCGAGCGTGCAGTCCGTCATTCCGCTGGGCGACGGCTCGGGCCTGCGCCTGACCGTGGCCAAGTACTACACGCCCAACGGGCGCTCGATCCAGCGCGACGAGAAGAAGAACACGGGCGGCATCACGCCGGATATCGTGGTGCCCGTGGACCGCGAGACCGAGATCAAGCTCCAGATCTCCCAGAACGACGAGGTATTCACGCCTCCTGTCAAGGACGCCAAGGATGCTAAGGATGCCAAGCCCGCGGCCAAGGAAGGCTCCAAGGATAAGCCCGGCGCCAAGGAGAAGGAGCCGGTCAAGGACGTGGTGCTCGAGCGCGCCGTGGAGCTTTTGAAAGCGCGCGAGGTCTTGGGCAGCCTCAAGCCCACGGACGGCTGATTCGGATAGCGGATTGAAAGTCCTGGCAATCGAGACGTCCTGCGATGAGACCTCGGCCGCGGTCATCGACCGCGGCCGGGTCCTCTCGAACATCGTCTCCTCGCAGGCGGACCTGCACGAGGTTTTCTTCGGCGTGGTGCCGGAACTGGCCAGCCGCGCGCATATGGAGCGCGTGCGCGCGGTCGTGGGCCGGGCCTTGAAGGACGCCTTCGGTCCCTTGCCTTGGCGTGAAGCGCTCTCCAAGCTCGACGGCGTGGCTTTCACGCAGGGTCCGGGCTTGGCCGGGGCGCTCCTGGTGGGCAAGGTCGCGGCGCAGACCCTGGCATGGTCCGCGCGCAAGCCTCTGGTCGGAGTCAATCACTTGGAAGCGCACGCACTCGCCGCAGGCGTGGAGCTCTCCTCTTCGGGATCTAAGGCCTTGGCCCGTCCCGCGTATCCCTATCTCGCGCTCATCGTCTCCGGCGGACATACGGAGCTTGTGCACGTGCGCGCCGTGGGGAGCTACCGCGTGCTGGGCCGCACGCGCGACGATGCGGCTGGAGAGGTCTTCGACAAGACGGCCAAGCTCCTGCGCCTCGGCTATCCGGGCGGGCCCATCGTGGATCGCTTGGCGCGCAAGGGAGATCCCGCGGCCGTGCGCTTCCCTCGTCCGCTCTTGCCCGGGACTTGGGATTTCTCTTTTTCGGGGCTTAAGACCGCGGTGCTCTACCATGTGCGGGACTCAGGCGGGGCTCCGCCGTATTCGGAGCGCTTTTGCGCGGACGTGTGCGCCTCTTTTCAGGAAGCGGTCGTGGACACCTTGACCGCCAAGACCTTGGCCGCGGCCGAGCGCTTGAAGGTCCGGCGCGTGGTCGTGGGCGGAGGCGTGGCGGCCAACGGCCGTTTGCGGTCCGCGTTCATGGAACGCGCGAAAGGGCTGCGCGTGTTCTTTCCGCCCATGTCCTTGTGCACGGACAACGCGGCCATGATCGCTTTCGTAGGAGAGCAGAGGCTCAGGCGGGGGAAGTCCGGCGGACGCTTGGCCGTGGACCCTTCCATGCCCGTGCGCAGTTGGCATCGATAGTGGAAAGAGGTTTTCGATGAGTCTTATCAAGAGCCGGCGGGGAATGGACATCAGACTTGGACTCATGGCTGCGTTCCTCTCTGCTGCTGCGCCCGCGCGGGCGGCTTTCGAGGACGTGGGTTTGGGCGCGCGCGCGGCCGGATTGGGCGACGCGGTGACGGCTCTATCCGACGATGCCGAGGTCGTGTCCATCAATCCGGCCGCGGCCGGCTCCCTGGAACGCACGGACGTGGAGCTCTCGGCGCGAAGGCTTTTCCATGCCGCGGCCGCGGAGACGGACATGGAGGGCATGACTGCTGCGGCCGGGACCCAGCTCCATGGGCCGCTCGAAGGCGGCTTAGCCGCCTACTGGACCCACGATATCCTGGGGAACACGGCCTTGGACCGGCAGTTCGGCTTTGCCTACGGCACGCGCAACTGGCGCGAGATCGGGCCCGCGATACTGAACCTGGGCGTGGGCGTCCGAGGGCTTTCCCGCTCGGGGCGAAGAACGGGAGGAGGCTTGACCCGCGCGGCCGGGGACCTGGGTTTTTCTCTTAAGCTTTCCGATGATCGTTCCTTGGGACTCTCCTTCCTCAATCTGAATGCTCCGCGCCTGGATCTTCCCGGGATCCCGGACCGAGCGCCGCTCACCATGCGTTTCGGTTTCGCCCAGCAGGTCCGGCGCTACAAGGTCCTCATGGACTGGGCGGGCAGAGAGCCTTCCTCGGGCCGGCGTACGGCCTATGCCGCGACCTTGGCCAGCGAGTGCTCCTGGAGCACCGCGGGCTTCGGCACCTTCCTGGCCAGGAGCGGACTCACGCTCGGAGGCTTGGCGCGCTCCTGGAGCTTGGGCGCGGGATTCAAGCGTCTGGGCGCGCGAGTGGATTATGCCCTGCGCATCCCGCTTTCGAGCGGCACGCGCTGGAGCCATGTCGTGAGCATGAGCTGGCGCTTCGGCTCCTGGAACCCGGAGACGGAGTACGAGACCCTGCTTAAATCCGAGATGTCTTCCCGCCGGGAGCTGGGCAAGGCCTTGGAATCCGCGGAGCTCAAGCAGTGGCGCCTGGCCGAGGAGCTCAAGCTCCTGCGCGAGGAGATGGAAGCCCTGCGCAAGCAGTCCGCGGAGGATGCCGCGGGTCGGGGAGAGGCTGAACTCAGGGCCAGGCTTTTGGAGCGGGAGATCCAACTCAAGGCCATGGAGCGGCGCCGGGTCGAGGCCCAGCGCAAGCTTGAGAAGATGCAGGAGGAGCAGGAACGCCTGCGCCGGGCGGATGTGAAGCTCAGGTTCTCCGATGATTGGCGCGCCTATCAGGACCTCAAGCTTCAGGGCGCGTCCGAACTGGTGCTGGCCGAGCGCCTCAAGCGCATCCTGGCCGACTACAAGGGAACGGAAGTGGACCTCGGCGAGGCCAATCTCGAGTACCAGCGCCTGCAGCGGCGTTAACCTCGACCTCACCCATTTTTCTGGCGGGACCCGACGCTCAGTGGATGCACTCTCCCTTCCCCCGCACCCCTGGGAACCAGTTCCCCCCAAACCCGCGGTGTGAGCAATTCGGGCGATGGCGGGGCCCCCCTCTACGGGAGCGGGAGAGTGCATCCCCTGCGCGCCTCCCGCTGTTCTGATGGGTGAGGTCGAGTCTGGAGATAGGGGCTGTTCGTTGAGGAAAGCCTCAGTCAAGCCGTTTCCAGCACCCGGGGATACGGAAGTTTCAGCACCGGCTTTCCTTGAGTCCACTTCACGCATCAAAATTCGACCTCGCCCTAAGAAACGGAGGGTGGAGCAGAGGGAGGAGTCCCTCCCGCTCCCGTGGAGGGGGGCCCCAATGGGTCCCGGATCGCTCCAACGACGGGATCGGGGGGAACGGAGTTCCCAGGGGCGCGGGGGAAGGGAGGGACTTCTCCCTCTGCTCCACCCGTCAGGAAAAATGGGCGAGGTCGAGCCGCAACAATTCCTTCATAGAAATCCTGAGGAAGCCTGTTACTCTTTTTTCGGGATGCTTCTATGCCTATGAATTCGGACGACCTCCAGAAAGAGCTCGACGGGCTCTGGTCGCGCGTGACCTCCGGGATGCCGGAGGCCCCTGGCATGAGCGCGCCGTCCTTGGGCATGCCCGCGTCCTTTGAGGAACCCTCCATCACCAGCGAGGTCTCCATGGAGACCTTCGAGTGGATGAAGAATCGGCATCGCGGCCGCCTCGATGATTTCCGCCGGCTCGTCGACGCCAAGGAGCTGGCTTTGCGCGAGCTGCGCGAGAGGCTCGCTTCATCCGAGCAGGAGCTCACGGCCTTGCGGCGCAGGGCCCAGCGCGACGACTCCGTCGTCTATCAGAAGACCTTCGATCTTTCCGTGCAGCTCGAACAGGCGCAGAAGGCCTTCAAGGCCCAGGAGGCGCGCTTCGACGAGGAGCGCAGCACCCTGCGCGCCATGGCCGAGCAGGCGCATGCGCGTTTGGCCGCCGAGGCCGGGCGCTTTCGCGAGTTGGAGCGGCAGTTCAACGAGCGGGAACAGCAATACCTTTTGGATCTGCAGGAACTGCGTTCGTCAACCGAGCGCGCGGAGCGTTCCTGCGGCGGACAGCAGGAGCAGTCGCGCAAGGACGCTGCGGACCTCAAGCAGGCCAAGGGCGTAGTCGAGAAGACCTTGTCCGAACTCCTGCAGGAGCGCCATGACCGAGAGGCCGCCGAGACGGCCCGCGCCGAAGCCGTCAAGCGGCTGGGCGAGGCCGAGGATCGTCTCCAGCGCATGGAGAATGTCTGGCAGGAGGAGCGCAAGCAGTGGCAGGAGCTCTGGGATCGCGAGCGCTCCACGTGGGAGGCCCAGCGCCAGGAGTTCACCTCTTGGGAGGAGCGCCTTCGCAAGGAGCGCGAGACCTGGCACACGCAGCTCCAGGATGTCGAGTCCCGGGAGACGCGCTACGCCACGCAGATGGCCGAGGCTTTGCGCAAGTCCTCCGAGGCCGGAGAGCGCATCGCGAGCTGGATGCGCGATGCCTCCAGCCGTTTCATGCCCGCGTCTGCTCCTGCGGCGGCGTCTGCGGCGCTTGCGCCGGCCGTGGAAGTCGTGCGCGCGCCGGCCAGGCCTTGGCGCGCGATCATCGCCGGAGTCTTGATCGCAGGAGTCCTGGCAGGAGCCTGGTTCCCGGTCATGCGATGGCGCCGCCTGCTTTCGGTCAAGCCGATCTCGTCGATGATTTTGTCCTCCACGACGCCCACGGCCATGGCTTATGACGGCTCGCTCTTGTGGGTCTGCGACTGGAACGGGGAGTTCCTGCTGCTCGATCCGGCCGATCCTTCGCGCGTGATCGAACGCTTCAAGGTCCGGCCCGAGGGGAGCTATCATCCGTCCGCGCTCGCGCTCTCAGGAGACGGCATGTATTCTCTCGACTCCGCGCAGAGCCGCATCGTGCGCCATGCGCTCGGCAAACCCTCGGATATCCGCTACGTCTGGCCCACGCCCGGGCCCGCGCCCACGGCGCTCGCGCACGACGGCAAGAATCTCTGGTCCTATGACGCGGTCACGCGCGTCTTCTATCGGCACTTGGGCGAAGGCGCGGATTCCGCGACCGAGGATTATCACTCGGACCGCGAGCTTGTGCCCGGGGCCATGGCTTGGCACAACGGCGAGCTCTGGGTCTACGACGCCAAGACGCGCGAATTGCTCGTGCTCCGCCTGGAAGGCAAGATCTTCGTCCAGTCCAAGAACGCCCCCTTCACCTCGGCTTTGCAGAGCCTTTCCTTCGTGTTCGCTCCCGTTGAGAACGGGCGCTCGAATCTCGAACTCTGGGCCTTGGCCGCCCCCGCCCCCGGCGAGCAGTCCTCCAGCCTAAAACGCTTCCTCCTTCGCTGATGGTGCCAGGGGTCATTTTGTTCGCGTAACTTTCCGCGGAAAGTTACGCGAACAAAATGACCCCTGGCACCAGATAGGCACCAGATAGTCTTTGGTCCTAGGTTCTGGTGGGTCCTATGGCGGGGGAGGGGTGAGCAGAAGGGCCCATGCCCGAGCCTATGAGCGCTGATACCATTATTCAGACAGGCCTCAGGAACGGGCCGGCGCAACATCTTTTTAACAGCGAATCAACAAATCAGAAAAGGGCTGATATTAAACTCTCTTGTGTGCGTAGAACCTGTGTCATGATGAGCCCTGCAGAGCCGGGAGCGCTCCTGTCTTTTAGGCGAGGGAGTTGTTTCTCCGTCGGCGCGCGCTTGGCCGCGCTGGCCGCGGCGTTCTTCTTCGCGGCAGCCGGTCCGGCAATGGCGCAGCAGATCTTCATCAAGAAGATATTCGTTGCTCGTCCAGATGTCTGCACATTTACTACCGCGACCGGGAGATTCACCTGCACTCCTACGGCGCGCTGTCCCAACCACGGCGACATCTCCAATGATCCGCGCATCGAGTTCGATCAGGCGGTGTCTGCGACGTGCTCCAGCAGTCCCAATTTTCCTGAATCAGACGATGTCTGGAACGTCTGCAACAAGGAGATATTCTTGTGCCTCAAGGTGGGCTGGAACAACAACCAAAGCACGACCACTGCTGACACGGACATCGCCCTCGATTACATCAATTTCGAGATATTCAAATTCGCTCAAGGCACCAATCCTCTTGATCCGCAATCCGCGCCGCCGATCCGTACTTTTTTTGTTGATAACCCCGGCATCATTCCAGGGGATACGAACTCGGACAACCCCGCCGCCGACGCGGCAGTACCCACGACCTGCGTGCTTTGGGACGGGGCCTATAACATTTTGGGTGAGTTTGGAAAAACGAACGGGCAGTTCGGGTTCCGCGGGACCGTTGCCACGAACCAAACCGGGGCCAGCGGGAACATCAATATCACGCAGACTCGGGCGTATCCTTCAGGCGCGACCAAAGCTTTGGATAGCGCGGGGAATTGCGACGATACCGGAGCAAATGGAATATTCGTAGACCAAGCGCCTATCACCATGGACGTGGCGAATGTCCATGTGGTTCGTTCCACGCCCACGGTCGTGGGCGAGCTTACGGGCGTGGCCGCAGAGCCCTATAACCTGACCTACCGGCTCTCCAAAGACGCCACCATGTATCTCACTATCCATAATACCGCGAATCCGGCCTTGAGTTTCCCCGTCATCCGTACCGTAGTTCCGGGGATTCCTCGCGTGGGCGAAGGCGTTCCGAACGGGAGCCTGCAGAATGGGGACTCTTGGAACGGGCGTTGGGATAACGGGGACTTGGCTCCTCCGGGCGTGTATTTGGCGACCTTGCAGCCCATGGTGCGAGATCAGTTCGGCTTCGATCTGGGAGCGGCAGCCACCCGGCAGATTTCCTTAGATACCTTGCAGATCACGGATATCCGGGTCCAGCCGCTCATGGACCTTTCCACCTCCCTGGCGGTGCTGAGCTACCAGATCACGGAACCGGCCACGGTTTATATTGATATCTATGCTCCAGGCACGGAGTTCACTCAGGGGCTCAATAGCGTCAATTCTCTCGGAGATCTTGCGGGGGTTGTGCCTAAGAACTTCGGTCCTTCCACGACGCTGTTGCGGCATATTGAGGAGCAGAAGGATTCTCGCAAGAGCGTGCTCAGCATCTGGGACGGCCGCGATACCGCAGGCAATATCCTGCCGGATGGGGACTATGTCTTCGTCCTGTATGCCTCCCTGCCTTCACAGAACGGCTATTCCTTCAATGGGAACCCTGCTGATCAGCGCATCTGGTCTACGAACGCGCGAAGCGGCTTCATCACGGTCAGCCGCGGCATGGTCACCATCAGCCAGGTGGGGCCTTCCTCCACGGTCATCGGCTCCTCGCCCTCCGTAGCCGGCCTGGACCCCTTTACTTTCGGCTACACGCTTTCGCGCGACGCCGTCGTCAATCTCAAGATCTACGACGAGACCGGGATCAATCTGGTCAAGACCCTCGTGGCCAATGAATCGAGGCCCGCGAACTTCGCCAACCGCGACCGCTGGAACATCCCCATCGACGACCGCGGGCTCTGGGTGACTTCCGGCACCTATCTGGCGCAGCTGACCGCCGCGGATCCTTTCGTGCCGTCCAAGGTCTCGACGGTGACCGCGCTCTTCTCGGTCAATCTCTTTCGCATCACGGACGTGGTCGTGACCCCGCTTTTGACCGGGTCCACGGACGTGGTCACCATCAGCTACCAGCTCTCCCAGCCCATGCAGGCGGCTTGGAGCCTCTATCCTCCCGGGACCGTGATCACGGGCTCGACGGCGACATGGCCGCCGTGCCGCAGCATCGAGCCCGGCGCCTGCGCGCAGGTCACCAGCAACGGTTCTCCGACCACTCCCTTGGTCGTCATCAAGGGCATGCGGCCCGGACGCATGAAGATCACGGAGTTCTGGGACGGACGCGACCACAACGGCCTCTTTGTGCCGGACGGGACCTATGTGTTCGTGCTGGCGGCGCAGTCCACGACCACGCCCCGCTACTTCGCCACGGACCAGATCGTGGGCAATGTGACCGTCGCGCGCGGCTCCATCGTGTTCCCGATCTTCAACGTCACTCCCACGGTCCCCACGCTCTTCAATTCCAGCCAGACCATTTCGCTGCCTCCTTATCAGGTGGAATACTCCCTGACCCGGCAGTCCTCGGTCACCATCCAGATACTGAGCACGTCCATCTCGCCGCAGGTGGTCAGGACCCTGGTCTTGGGGCAGGTGCGCGACGCCGGCATCGTCAACCGCGAGTTCTGGGATGCGCGCGATGATTCCGGGAACTTCGTGAGCCCGGGCTTCTATACCGTGCAGGCCATCGCCGAGGACTTGGCTTCCGTGCTCTCCTCGGGTTCCACGGCGCAGATGACCATCTCAGCCAACCCCTTGCGGGTCTATGATGTGGCGGTCAGCCCCTTGCGGCCGGACGCGGGCACCGCGCTCATCGCCTATCAGGTCTCCGAGACCATGAAGGTGGGCATCAAAATCTATAAACCCGGGACGAATTTCGACCGCAACGGCAATGCCACGCCTCCGGAGTCGCAGAGCTTGGTCAAGCGCATCATTGGCGTGCGGCCCGCGCGCACGGAGATCACGGATATCTGGGACGGGACCGACGAACGGCTGACCATCGTGCCGGACGGCAACTATCTCTTCAAGATCGTGGCCTCCACCGATATCCGGGCCATCGACAGCATCTCCGGCGGGGTGGGCTTGGGAGCGTCCCTGGCCGAGGACCTCATCATCGCGGAGGTCCCGGTGGTGCGCAGCGGTTCGGTCGATCCCGAGGCGGACTTCGCCAACAATACGATCCTTTATCCGAACCCCGTGCGCGGAACGAGCATGAGCACGCACATCTACGTGCCGGTCCAGTCCAAGGTCACGATGAAGATCTACACGCTCTCCGGCGAGGTCGTCTTCAGCCGGGACTTCGGCGTGCAGGCCTCGGACACTTATGTGGATTATGTCTGGACGAAGACCAACAGCGCCGGCCGGACCGTGGCGCCCGGCGTGTACTTCGTGCTCATCCGTGAGGAGCCCAACCGCGGAGAAAAGACGCCCCTGCAGGTCGTGCGCAAGGTGCTCATCCCATGAGAACGAAGATGAGCGGCGCGGCGATGGCATGCGTTCTGGCTTTCGCGGCCGCTGCTCCTGCGGCCGCTATCGACTCTTCCGCGGGCACGGGCGGAGCCAATTTCATGAAGCTGGGCCTGGGCAGCGCGCGCGCCATGGCCTTGGGCCGGGCCTATGTGTCCTTGGCCGAGGGCGCCGACGCCCTGACTTGGAATCCCGCGGGCTTGGCCTTGGCCCAGCAGAAGGAGTTCGTCTACTCCTATTACCGGTATGTCCAGGAGATCGATTCTCCCTTCTACATGGGCTATGCCCATCCTTTCGGCCGCACCGTGGCGGGAGCCAACGTCGCCTACATGTCCGTGGACGGGTTCGATGCGCGCGACGACCAGGGGCGTCCCATGGATTCCTCGGATATCCGCGTGCAGAACGGCTTCGCGACCTTGAGCCTCGCGCGCTCCTTCTGGTATGAGCGGCTCTTCCTGGGCGTCAGCGCCAAGGGCGTGCACGAGGACAACGCGGGCTCCGCGCGCAGCTCCGTGGTGGGCGACGCGGGCTTGCTCCTGCGTCCGGCCCAGGGCTGGACCTTGGGCGCCTCCGTCCAGAACATCGGCGCCGGGACCGCGAAGGTCGCCTCCGTCACCCGCGTCGGCGCCTCGGGCCGGATACTGGAGCTCTTGACCCTGACCGGAGAGATCAGCAAGGCCAGCGACAACTCCGCGCGGCTGGGAGCCGGCGCGGAATTCACCTTGCCGGAAGACCTTCTGCAGATCGGGCAGGTCCAATTGCGCGCGGGCTTCTATAACGCCGACGACATGGGGCAGGTCATGGAGAAAGACCGCAGCTTCATGTATCCCTTGATCGGGTCCCCGCGCTGGAGCTTCGGCATCGGACTCTATACCGCGCAGGCCTTCGGCTACGGCATCGCTTTCGATTATTCGCTGGTTTCGATGGGCGCTTTGGGGACGGCGGACATGCTGTCTCTCAAGGTGAAATTCTGATAGGCTTGGAGATGAACGATGCATCGTCGACGACGCGGACAGGCGCTGGTGGAATACCTGCTCATGACCGTGATGCTTTTGTTCATCTTCACCACGCTCTACCGGATCTTGCAGGGCCAGACGAAGCGGCTGTTCACGAATGCCGGCATCGCGATTCTGACTGCGTACTTTTAGGAGGCCCCTGCGCGTCAGGTAGGGGGAACCCTGGCAGGGTTCCCCGGGATGCCGGGTCGTCTAAGAACGGAAAGGGGTGTTTGTTTAAGGGTGGAAGAATATCCGTAAAGGGGAGAATGGAATGAAGAAATGGAAGGAGTTCCTTCGCAGCAAGCGCGGCCAGAACACGGTGGAGTATCTGATGATGCTGGCCGTCATCGTGGGCGTCATCCTCGTGATCGGCAAGATGTTCAAGCCGCAGATCAGCGGCATCTTCAACCAGATCATGCAGATGATCTCCGGAGCCGCCAGCACGGTCGGATCGCCGAACTAACAGCAAGGCGTCAGTCCGCCGGACGAAGCGCCGGCGGCAGGAGGAGGGGGGTGGTCTGGAGATCGGTTCGCGCGCCGAAGTTTTCGGGCGCGCAGGAGGGGCAGGTGCTCGTGGAGGTCCTGCTCATCTTGCCGATCTTCCTGTTCCTGATGTTCATGATCATGGAGATCGGGTTCCTGGCTTTCCAGACCATCCTCCTCCACCATGCGGCCTACGAGGCCGCGCGCATCGCTTCTTTGACGGCGAAAAGCACGCCTTCGGCCTCCTGCGCGGTGCCCTCGCTCGATCCGGCCAAGGCCCAGCAGGTGGTGGCTCAGATGTTCAAGGCGCCGACGCCGGCGTTCGCATCGGTCCAGGGTCCGATCCCGACGCTCCTGGATCCGCAGGAAGGCTGCATGAACTACGACGTGCAGGTCGAGGTCCGGCGCGTGGTGCCCATGGTCTTCCCGATGACGGGAGTGGTCTTGGCCGATCAGCCGGGAAAGAAGGCGAGGCTTTTGCGGGCCATCGTAAGGATGCCGATAGAACGGCCGCTTTTCAAATAGCACCGGTGTTGACGTCGTTGTTCAAAGGAGACGCACCATGGAAAAAAAGAGCGTCCTGATCCCTCTGGTCCTGGCCGTGGCGGCCGCGGCTCTCTACCTGCTGGTCCTGACCAGCCGTGAGAAGCAGCTGGCCAAGTCGCACGAGAACACCACGGTGCTCGTGGCCCGCGTGGACTTGCCCGAGCGCACTCTCCTTAAGAAGGACCTCGTGCAGGGCATGCAGATCCCGCGCAAATACATGGCGCAGGATTCCTTCGAGGTCAAGACGCCCTCGGACATCGAGCTGATCACGAACTTGGTCACGCGCGTGCGCATTCCCAAGGGCAACCAGCTCTCGCATTCGATCGTCACGCCGCTCTCGCCCACCACGGGACTGAGCGTGAAGATCCCCTCCGGCTACCGCGGGGCCGTCATCCCGGTGGAGAACGAGCTCCTCAAGCTCATCAAGCCCGGCGACCGCGTGGACGTGATGGTGACCTTCGACGCGCTCATGGCCGACAACCGCAAGGAGAAGGTCACGGCCACCATCCTGCAGAACACGCTCGTGCTGGGCGTGGGCAGCAATCTCGGACAGGGGATGGCGGCCAAGGATTTCGCGGACAAAGAGAAGAAGGACGAACAGTCGGCGGCTTTCGCGGAAAAGGGCATCCTGAGCGTGGCGCTCAACGCGGTGGAGGCGCAGTATCTCTCTCTGGCCATGAAGCAGGGAGACATCACGGTGATCCTGCGCGGCCTGGGGGATGTTGAGATGCACCCCTTGGAGATGGCGAGCTTCAGGAGACTATTTAGATAGACGGGGCGTTGTTTAGCGGGATGTAAGAAACGGTACGACAACCATGGAACGACAACAGCGAAGTTCAACGGGAAGGCCAAGCGCCCTCACAGGGGTGTTGCTTGCCGGATTGCTCGCTCTCGCTCCGGGAGTCCTGAGGGCTCAGCAGGAGGAGGCGGCCGCCGAGGACGACGCGCAGAATGTGATGATCGCGGTCAGCGCCGACGTCGTGGAGATCAGCGGCTCGATCTCCAAGGACGTGGGATTCAGCTGGGGGCCTTTCCAGACCGGCATCAACTTCGCGGAGAAGGCGCCTATCCCGGGCATCATCAGGATCGGCGACTTCGAGCGCTTGACCCAGCTGCAGACCGCGCTCAAGCTTCTGGAGACCGAGGGCAAGGCCCAGCTGCTCTCGAATCCCAAGGTCATCACCAAGTCCGCCACCCAGGCAAACTTCGTGGTGGGCGGCGAGCAGCCTTATCCGGTCGCCAATAACCAGGGAGTGGGCGTGGAGTACAAGAAATTCGGCGTGATCTTGAACATCCTGCCCGTGGTCAATCCGAACAAGAAGGACTATATCGACGCGCAGCTTCAGCTGGAGGTCTCGAACCCGGACTACTCGAAGCCCGTGACGGTCGGGAACACTTCGGTGCCTTCCATGGTCACGCGGCAGATCCAGACCGAGGTCGAGATCAAGAGCGGTGAGACCATCGTCATCGGCGGACTCAAGTCCAGCAACAAGAACGTGACCAAGACCCGCGTCCCGTTCTTGGGCCGCATCCCGATCCTCGGGCTGCTTTTCACGACCACGAGCGTCTTGGAAGAGCAGAAATCGTTGTTCCTTTTCGTGACGTTCGAGATCGTGAAATAAAGCCGTCTATAATATATGGCCAGCGACCTTCCGCCGTTCATCGGCACTCCGGGGCTCCCCACGGGCCCCGGGAAAAGGCCCACGCCGCCGGCGCCGGCTGGGGAGCTCGTGTCTTTCCCCGCTCCTCCGGCCTCTGCGGGCACGCCGTTTCCGACGGTTCCGGCGCCGAAGACTCTGACCGGCTCCACGCCGCGGTCCTCGGGCCGAGTGGTGGTGTTCTCCGGTCCCAAGGAAGGCGTCGGGAAGTCCTCCATCGCGCTCAATCTCGCCCTGGCTTGGGCCGGGACGCAGAGCCGCAACGTGCTCATCGTCCAGCTCGACCCTCTTTGCCGCTCGGACCTTTCCTTTCAGCTTGGGCTCCAGCCTCCGACCTTGGCCAGCCTGACGCAGTTCGTGGGCAAGGACGTGGCCGTGCTCAGCAAGCTGCTCAAGGGCCGCATCCCGCTCTCCCAGTGGGGAGTGGGCGTGCTCCCCTTGGGAAGCAAGCGCTCGGAGGTCCTGCAGACCTCCCCGCACGTGATCGTGCCCATCCTGGAGAGCCTTTCGCAGTCCTACGACCTCTTCCTGGACGTGGACCCCTATTTCCCGATGCAGGTCTTCTCCTTCGACCTGGCGGACCTGGTGTTCTGGACCTGCCTGCCTCAGCGCGGGCACTTCGAGTCCACCTACGCGCTCTTCCAGGAGTTCAAGGCCCTGCACTTCCCCTTGGAGCGCTTCGAGGTCGTGCTCAACGAGGCGAACCTGCCCGGCGCCCTGGCGCCCAAGGAAGTCGACCGCTTCTTCGCGAACATGAACAAGCGGGTCCTTTCCTACATGCCGTGGGAAGACCTTCTGCCCGAGTTCGCGAACACGGGGCGCATCCTCGTCGTGGAGCAGCCGCATTCGGACTGGGCCAAGGCCTTGCGCCCGCTCTTGGGCAAGATGCTGGAAACCCCTTCGGGTCCCAAGGCCTGGGGCCACTCCGCGGTGGAGGAGCATGAGTTCTCCGAGGGCTCGAACCTGCTCTGGAAACCCACGGCCTCTTCCATGGCCGGCCCGGGCGGCGAAGCCAAGGCCAAGCCTATCGCGCGGCCCACGGACCTGCCGGCCTTCTGGGACGAGCTCAAGATGAAGATGCACGGCCACGTGGTGGCGGCCATGGAGACCGAGCGCATCCGCATCAGCGACTCCGACGAGCGCAATGCGGAGGTCCGCCAGAAGATCGCGGCCATCATCGAGAGCCTTCTGCAGAAGGAGGCCAACCTCCCGCTCTCTCGCGACCTGCGCCAGCGCTTCGTGGCCGAACTCCTCGACGAGATACTGGGTTTGGGCCCGCTCGAAGAGCTCATGCGCGACAGCGCGGTCAACGAGATCATGGTCAATGCCCCGGACAAGGTCTATATCGAACGGGGCGGCAAGCTGGTCTTGACCTCGCTGCGCTTTCGCGACGACGAGCAGATCATCCAGGTCATCAAGCGCATCGTGGCGCCCATCGGACGGCGCATCGACGAGTCGGTGCCGCTGGTCGACGCTCGCTTGAAGGACGGCTCTCGCGTCAACGCCATCATCCCGCCCCTGGCGGTCAGCGGTCCCACGCTCACCATCCGGCGCTTCTCCAAGACCCCGTTCTCCGGCAAGGACCTTATCCGCTTCGGCTCCGTCAACGAGGAGCTCCTGGATTTCATGCAGGCCTGCGTGCGCGTGCGCAAGAGCATCATCATCTCCGGCGGAACCGGCACCGGAAAGACCACTTTCCTGAACATGCTCTCCTCCTCCATCCCGGAGGACGAGCGCATCATCACCGTCGAGGACACCGCGGAGCTCAAGCTTCTGCAGGAGCACTGGATCCGGCTGGAGAGCCGCCCGCCCAACATCGAGGGCAAGGGCGAGGTCACCATCCGCGACCTGGTCAAGAACTGCCTGCGCATGCGTCCGGACCGCATCGTCGTCGGCGAGTGCCGCGGTTCCGAGGCCTTGGACATGCTCCAGGCCATGAACACCGGCCATGAAGGCTCCTTGGCCACCATCCACGCCAACAGCCCGCGCGACGCGCTCACGCGCTTGGAGGCCATGTGCATGATGGCTTCCGCGGACCTGCCTATCTGGGCCCTGCGCGAGATGATCGCTTCCGCCGTGCACTTGGTCGTGCAGATCACCCGCTTCCCGGACGGCAAGCGCCGCTGCACCTGGGTCACGGAGGTCACGGGCCGCGACCAGAACACCATCCTCACCAACGACTTGTTCCGATACGTGGCCACGGGCGTCGATGCCGACGGGAAGACCCAGGGCTTCTTCAGCGGCTGCGGAAAGCCGCCGAAGTTCTACGAGGAGTTCCGCCTGGCCGGGCTCAACATCCCGCCCGAGCTCTTCAAGAAGCATCCGGAGTACGCGCAATACGAGGCCCGCAATGCGCTTTGAGCGCGAGGCCGTCTCCTTCGCGCTCCTCGTCATCCCGGCGAAAGCCCATAAATTCGTCATCCCGGCGGAAGCCGGGATCCAGGGGAAGTCGTTTGGCCGTGCTCCTGGCCCCCGGGTCAAGCCCGGGGTGACGAAAAAGAAGGAACGTAGGATGTATCCCCAGGCGGCCTGCTTCTTTGTGCTGGCGGGGCTTTTGGCGGCGCTGGCGCCCGCGCCGGCGTGCGCGCAGTTCAGCAAGAAGCAGATCGACTATCTGGTCAACTCCGACAACGGGGCCGAGGCGCGCGCCCAGTACATCTACCACTATTTCAAGAAGGACCGGGACCCGAACCTCCAGGTTCCGGCGTGGATCGACGGCATCCTGGAGGCCATGGTCAGCCGGCCTGTCTGGCAGGATCCCGACGAGGGAGTGCTCAACGAGGCCCAGCTTTGGCAGGCGCCGGTCTCGGTGCTCTATGAGTTCTTCGAGCACACGCGCAAGACCTTCCCGCCGGAGTTCAACGGCCAGCTCACCCCGCCGGGCGCGCTGGTCAAGGACTATGAGGACAGCCGCATCCGCTTCCAGATGTCGCTGGACCGTCTCTACCGCGCGAAGCTGGGAGATTCCCTGGGCGGCCGCGGCCGCGCGCTCCTGGCCGTCTACGATCTCATCCTGCGCGAGATGGAATCCGTCTTGGACGCCCTGACCAGCCAGGACGCCCGGCGCTATCAGGAATCCGTGATGGCCGTAGGCACGCTCACCAACCAGGCCTTTCAGATCCTGCGCAGTTCTCCGCGCGGCTTCAATCCTCCGGGCAAGGACGCGCCGGCTTCCCAGGGCGGGATACTCTTCCTCATGATGCTGGGCTCTCTGTTCGTTTTCCTGGCAGGCTGGCTCTACGGACAGGCCAAGTCCGACGCGGTCTACGGGCTCTTTGAGCAGCATGCGCAGAAGGCGAAGCATTGGGCCAATGAATTCAACCGCCAGTTCATGGCCATGAAGGTCCAGTACCTCATCCTCACGCCCATGATCGTGGGCTTGATGCTCGGGGTGCTTTCGTTCAATATTTTCGGGTTCATGATCTTCTCCTGCGCGGGCGTCTATCTGGGGATCAAGGCGCCGGAATGGATACTCAATACGCTGAGGCTGCGCCGAGGCAAGCGCGTCGAGGCCCAGCTCATGGACGCCATGATCCTCATGTCCAACGCGCTCAAGTCGGGCTTGGACATCGTGCAGGGCTTCGAGCTCGTCCAGCGCGATCTCGTGCCTCCCATCTCCGAGGAGTTCGGACTCGTGCTCAAGAACTACCAGCTCGGCACGCCCTTCGAGAAGGCCCTGCTCGGCATGGAGGAGCGCATCGCCAGCCGCCTGCTCTCCTATCTCATCAAGGCCGTCATCATCCAGCGCGCGGTGGGAGGAAACCTCACCAAGCTCTTCGACCGCATCGTGGAGAACATCCGCGACGAGGGCAAGCTCGAGGAGAAGGCGCAGTCCTTGACCGCGCAGCAGCGCATCCAGGCCGTGGTCGTGGGCATCATGCCTTGGGCCATGATGGGGCTCATGTGGGCCTTCCAGCCCGAGGTCATGAACGCCTACTATTTCAGCGTCATCGGCGTCATCACCATCGGCTTCTGCGCGGTGTGGATGTCGATCGGCATGGGGGTCGTCCGCAAGCTCGCGGACATCCAGGTTTGATATGGCACTGATGCAGATATTGCTGCTCATCATCGGCTTCCTGGGGTCCATGGCCGTCTTCACCCTGGTGCAGCGGATGTTCTCCTCTCCCGAGGAGGACGCGGACTCGCTGGCGCGCATCGCGGGCAAGCGGGAGGGGGACGTCTCTCCTTTCGAGAAGCTCAATCCCCAGGGCGGGCTCCTGGAGCGCCTGGACTTCTTCCTCGTGCATCAGGCCAAGATGGGCGCGCGGCTGGAGAACCTGCACATGCTCTTGGGCAAGCCGGAGAAGCCCAATGCCTTGCAGATACTCCACTACAAGGAGCTCTGCTGCGTAGTGGCGGCGGGCTTCGTCTACTTCATGTCCGAGAGCGTGTTCTTGGGCGTCCTCGCCGCGCCCGTGGCCTTCTACATGCCGGATTTCTATTTCAAGGGCCGCATCCAGGAGCGCCAGAGAGAGATCCTGCGCAACTTCCCTTCTTTGGTCGACCTAGCCGCGCTCACCATCGAGTCCGGGCTGGACTACATGACCGCTTTCGACCGCATCATCTCGGTCGCCATCAAGAAGACGGAGCTCGAGCGCGAGGTCGAGCGCGCCATCAGCGAGGTCGGACTCGGCTATTCCCGCCGCGACGCTCTGCGCAGGCTGGCCATGCGCACGGGCCTGCAGGACGTGCGCTCCTTCGTGGGGCTCATCATCCAGTCCGACGAACTGGGTACGAGCCTGGTGGACCTCTTGCGGAACTTCTCCTCGGACATGCGCTTTCGGCGGCTCAATAACGCGGAGAAGGCGGCCGCGCAGGCCTCCACCAAGATGCTCATCCCCATATTCTTCTTCATCTTCCCCACGGTCTTCATCCTCATGCTCAGCCCGATGGTCCTCAACATCTTCAAGAAAGGAGGGATGGGTTTCTAATGGCCTGGATGAAACGGTTGGGGCTCGCAATGCTGCTGGCTTGGCCGGCGGTCTTCGCGCGGCCGGCCGCGGCCAAGCCGGACGAGGAGAAGGCCCCGACCCTCGAAGGCCTGTTCCTGGATTTTTCCAAGACTCAGCTGGGCACGCTTTCCTCGCATGAGGCCAAGAAGAAATACCTCTACACCATCCAGCTTGAGAAGTCGCGCATGATGCACAGGCTCCTGCGCACGGTCTATGAGAACGCCTATGACCTCTACAAGGAGGGAGACTTCGACGGCTCCCGGGAGCTGACCGCCAAGATCCTGTCCATGGATCCCGGCTTTCAGGATGCGGCCATCCTGCACCGCGCCTCCGTGGAGCTCGACGGGGCTCCCAAGCCCGGGCTCTCCGAGCGGCGCTTGGTCGAGGACCGCTTCGAGGAAGGAATGACGCTCTATCGCCAGGGACGCTTGGTCGAGGCGACCCAGCGCTGGGAGGAGGCCACGAAGCTCTCTCCCGGGAACCTCAAGGCCCGCTATTGGCTCAGGAAGGCGCGCGGCGAGCTGGCCGATGAGCACTTCCGCCGCGGACAGCGCGCCTACCAGCTGCACCGTCTGCGCGAGTCCCTCGATCAGTGGTATTCGGCGCTGGTGCTCAATCCGAAATACCCGCGCCTGATGGGGACTATCGCGCGCGTCGAGTCCGAGCTGCGCAGGCAGGAGGCCAACGACAAGCTTCAGCAGGCCCTCGCCCTCTACGGGCAGGGGCAGAGCGCCTCCGCGCTTAAATTGCTCGATGAGGTCCTGCGCATCGAGCCCGGCGAGGCCAAGGCCCAGAAGCTCATCAACGAGATCCGTCTGGAGATCGCCAGCCAGCACGTGGCCGAGGGCCGCAATCAATATAAGGAGCGGCAGTACAAGCAGGCCGTGGACTCTTGGAATAAGGCCGTGGACTACGGCTATGACCCTCGGCGCGCCAACGTGCTCATCGCTCGCGCCAAGGAGCAGATGCAGAGGGAGTCGGAGGCCCGCCGCCGCAAGGCCGAGCAGGCCAAGCGGGACGCCGAGGAGGAGGAGCAGCGCAAGAAGGATGAAGAGGAGCGCAAGAAGCAGGAGGAGGCGGATAAGGCCAAGGCCGAGGCCGCCGCGGCGAGCGCTCCCGGCGATGTCCAGGTCCAGGGCGCGGGGACCGCGGCCGACGAGAACAAGAAGAACGCGGTCCGGCACTGGCAGCAGGGCCTGGTGGCCTATCAGCGCAACGACTACGCCAAGGCGCGCGATGAGTGGAGGCTCTGCGTTCAGTTCGATCCCACCAACTCCGACTGTTCCGCGGGCCTGCAGAGGATCGACCAGACCTACGGGGGAGCGCAGTGAGGCTCTCCACCAAGTGGTTCTTGTGGTATCTGTCCATCGGCGTCTACGTGATGTTCCTGGGCGGGATCTTCTACTACAACCTTTTCAAGTGGACTTTCGACGAGAAGCTCAAGCAGGAGGCCATCGACCTGGTCAAGGTGCAGGCCTATCAGCTCATCCGGGGCTTGAGCGAGCGCCAGAGCTCGATCAAGATGGAGGAGTTTCAGATCGTCAGCGAAAGCCTCTCGCGAGACGAGCGCGTGGCGGCCTTGGTCTACTTCAACCGCTACGGCGAGGTGCGCTGGTTCAAGGACCCGGGCTACATCGGCAAGACCTTCGATGAGTTCACCAAGGCCCTGCCGCTGCCCACCGACGCGGTGGAGCAGGCCTATCTCTCCAAGCTCCCGAAGGTCCGCAACGTGCCGGGCCAGCCGCTCTATGAGATCGCGATCCCCTTGGCCGTGCGGGGCGAGGTCATGGGCATCGTGGACATGCAGGTCTCCCGCGAGGGGGTCAAGGACTTGATCGCGCAGGCCATGCGCAAGTATGTGCTGGGCGCCATCGGCGTGCTCTTCCTCCTGGGCATCCCGCTCTATTTTTTCCTGCACCATTTCGTGGTCAATCCGCTCCTGCACCTGCGCGACGCGGTGGAGGCGATCTCTTTCAAGAACCTGGACATCAAGTTCTCTCCGCGCAAGGACGAGATCGGGGATTTGGCCGGCGTGCTCGGCGTGTTCCTTCAGAAGGTGAAGGCCGACCGCGCCAATACCATGGTCCGCGAGAAGCAGCGGGGCGTGGCCGAGCAGCGCTGGTGGCAGTCTATCCTGACGACCATCGTGACCAAGGCGCACCGGGCCATCGTAGTCGACGAGGACAATACCGTGCTCTACACCAATTTCCCGGTGACCTCGTCCGTCGACCCGAATGCGCGCCTGCACCTGCTGGACGTCATCGACAGTCAGCAGCAGGACGTGCTGCGATTGGTCGGCGTGGCGCTCGATAGGCCCAACCAGGTCGTGGAGACGGACACGATGTTCCGCCAGGAAGCCTGCCATGTGCGCGCCGTTCATCTCGAAGAGGAGGGGGAGTTGAGGCGCACCCTCATCCTCTTCGAGCCCAAGAAATCTTCCGCGCTATCCTAGCGCGGTCGTAAAACCCCACGTAGAAAGATTCTCAGGTCCCTCAGAAAGGTAAGTCGTGGCTTGTGCGCCGTGCGCCAAGGGATATGGGTTCGCGGGTACGCGGTCCGCCTCTGTCGTCGGCGTCCGCTCGGCTCTCGCGCGCGCAGAGGGCTGCGCGCGCTCCGAGACGCCCCGCGGACCCATATCCCTTGTCCCACGGCACCGTGTTCGGCACCCTGATGAAGGGATTGGAGAGCTCGACGCTTCGCGGTATTTCTGAGTTGCGCATGTTTTGCGTAGCTCAGCGCGTATTTTATTGCCCATCGGATGTCGCTTTCTATCGCCTTCTAAATCTGGAACATAACCGAGGGGAATTAAAAATGGCAGACTTTACACTGCGAAGGGAGCTCTGATGGATAAACATAAGATCGGCAGTCTCGATTTTTATTGCGGGATAGGGCTGGGGCTTGCCGCAGCCGCCCTCTACCTGGGATTCCTGTCGAAGACGTATGTTTTTGAAGGTTTGGCTCGGGCGATGCCGATCGAATTGGGGAGTTTTCGGGGCTTGTTCAATGGGAATCATCTGGCGTATGGGTTCGCGGGTTTTTGTTTCCACGGCGTGCTGAAGCTCCTCGGCTGCGCGGGACTCGCGCTTATCTCGCTGCAAGTCATGGATGCGCTGATAGGAGGCTTGGGGCTTTGCTGTTATTTCTTGACGCTGCGTTGTATCGGAGCGACACGGGCCTCGGCGGCGGCGTGGTCCGCCGTTTTGGCGCTCAGCCTGGGCTATTGGAATTGGAGCACGGACGCGGAGAACTATATTTTTTCCACATGCCTGCTGATCCTCCTGTTCTCCTATTTGATTTTTTCGAGCATGACCAAGAGATTGTCGCCGTACGGCCTGGCCCTGCTTCATGGACTGGCCGTGTCGGGGCATATCGTGAATGTCGTTTTCGTCGCGGTCGGGGCATGGTTCCTCTTCTCCTGCGATCCTCGCAATGGGCGGCGGCTGATTCTCGCCTATGCGCTGTCCCTGGGCGTTTTATTGTGCGCGGTCTATGCCGCGGCGCTCGCTCTCATCGTGAGACCCTCGAACATGGCGGCCGCGCTGCATTGGCTCTTGGGCAGCGCCAGCGGCGGAGGGCAAAGCCTGGTCTGGCACGGCGCGCTGGGACCGGGCGGCTTTGCGGCGTGGGCTAAGATGACGCTCAATATTTTCGTCTCTTTTTTGCCTGGGTTTCAGAGTCCGGCGGCTTGGGCGCCGTCCGCGTTCTTGTCTTATGCCGGGCGATCGGCATGCCTGGCTTTCTTCATTTTGACGGCGGTGCGATTCAAGAAGCTGGAGGGATCCCAGCGGACGACGGCCATAGGCTGCCTGATCTGGCTGGGCGCCTATGCCGCGGTATTCACGTCCTGGGAGCCTCGAACCATGGTGTATCGCGTCTCCGACTTGGTTCCGCTGGTGACGCTGTTCTTCCTGGCGGCTCAAACCCTGCCGCGAAGCTGGATGTCTCCGTTGGCCGGAGTTTGTCTTGCCGCCCTGCTCGGGGCCGCGAATTTTTCCGCGGAAATATATCCGAGGTCATTTTTTTCCAATAATCCGAATCTGACGCATATGGCGCTTATTAAAGCCAATACGACGGAAGCAGATTGGGTCACGGGAGAAGGGGGAGGAGATGAGCTTTACATCCCGTATTTCGCTCAAAGGAAACCGCTGACGATCGGATTTTACCATTCACGTCTTCCTGAACTTAAAGATCGGATCGAGCAGGCGAGGATGTCCGGAGGGGAGATATTCGTCACATCCAAAGTGCTTTCCTCGCCCGAATGGCGGCGCTTTTTCGATGGATATGGGCTGGAGCTTCGGGCGGCAGGGCAGGACGGCTATGCCTTGTATCATCTCAAGTGAATGGGCATCCGATGTGATTGAAAAAATCTCAAGGCATCGAGGGGTTCTGTTTGTCGCGGGAATAGTGTTCCTGCAGCTGCTCATCTCGTTGCCGCGGATCAATAAGCCATTCCTTGAGGGGCGGGCGCATTGGACGGCGGATGACGCTTATTTTACGCTGATGGCGATGCATTCCTTGGATCCGGCGGTGTCGGATCCTTGGAAGGTGTTCGGGCTTACTCGGTATGCGTACGATGAGTCCGGGCGGGAGACTGGGCTGCAGCATTACTCGCATCATCCGGTCTTGGCCTCGACGCTCTATAGGGCGTATGCGGGCGCGGCGGGCTTCGAGCATTGGGTCCCGCGGAGCTTCGCGCTGCTCTTCTCAATGGGGATCACGGTCCTTCTTTTCCTGCTGCTGCGCGGCGTTCTGGGCAGCGTGGAGCTTTCGGCGGCGCTGACCTTCCTTTATGTCGTTTTGCCGCTGAACTTCAATTATCAGGATGCCTGGAAGCACGAGATCGTGGCGACGTTCGTGGTCTTGCTCAACTATTGCCTGGCCATGAGACTCGATGGGAGCCGGCTCCGGAGGATCGCTTTCTTGGCGGCGTTCTTCTTGCTCTTTCAGGCCGAGTGGGCGGTTTACGCCGTGGGCGTCGGACTTTGGGCGTACCTGTTCTCGACCCGGCCGCGCGAGGACCGGAGATTCCTGTACGGCCTCCTGGCGGTCGGCGTCGTCAGCATGCTGCTGAACGTTTGGATACTCTACCACCTGGGGTTCAGCGGGAAGGTCGCGCAGAGCCAGGCGCTCTACCGCATGAACAAAGATATGAGCGCTCTGACCTTGCTGGGCTGGATGAAGAGCCAGTGGGGGTTCTTGGGCATGAATTTCTCCCGGACGGGCATGGCGCTTTTGGCGGTCCTTGTCCTTGGCTGGTGCGCGGGAGCGCGGCGTTTTTTGCGGACGCCTTTGGCGGCGCTCGGCGGGATCTCTCTTTTCTCCGGGCTGGCGTGGATCACGGTGTTCCGCAATCTCAGCTTCAGCCACCATTATCACCAATGGTACATCGGACTCGGCTATGTGCTGCTGCTCGCGGGGACCCTGGAGGCTTTCCGGTCGCGTTGGATCGATTCTCGGGCATGGAGGCTGCGGATAGTACTTGGGCTTCTTTTCCTTATGGCGGTTTCGGCCTGGGAGAGTTTTCGGCTGGAGGCGCTCATCCAAGAGGGGAACTTCGCCGCGCCCGAGGACATCGCCGCCGTCCAGGACGAGAACAGCCGCCTGATCGTGGCTTCCGACGGGGCCAGCGGCCCGATGCAGTGGTGGATACGTCCGCCCATCTGGCTTTATTCGGATCCTCATTATAAGTCCCTGCGCACCGGGATCCCCCGTTCGGAGATAACGGGCGGCGTCGTCCTCATTGAGCAGCTCAAGAAGATCGACCGCAGGACGGATGTGGTCGTGACCTTGAGGGAGCCTCAGGCGGTCTCCTCGGTCGCAGGGCGATTGCGCCGCTTCGGCGTGCGGCGGCTCGCGCTCCGCAGAGAGAGTCCAGCCTTCGCCTTCTGGGCCCTGGAGACCGCCGTGCCTATCCGGTGATGTCTCGTTGCTCGGCGATGTCGGGAGTCCAGGCCTCTTTTCAACGGGGAAGAAGAACCTCCAAAGCTGCGGCCTTCCTTGGGTATTACCCACGCACACAAATCGACATCACCCAATGAAAACGGCGGGTGGAGCCGAGGGGAAACACCCTCCAGCTCCCGTGAAGGGGGCCCCACGGCTTGGGGGGAACCAGTTCCCAGGGGCGCGGGGGAAGGGAGGGTGTTTCCCCTCGGCTCCAGGACCCGCCGGAAAAAGTGGGTGATGTCGAGAGCCTTTCTACTTGCGAAAAAGGCGATTAACTGCTAAAAAACATGGGTAGGACGCGCTATTTTCAGTTTTTGGAGGGACGATGAGCTATCACATCCGCAGGATCGATCCGTTCTGGAAGCCGGGGCCCGTGGTCATCGGACTTGGAGTCATCGGCGCCTTGGCCGCTGCGTTCGGCTATGCTCGGGGGATCCTGCCGGTGGCCGCGGGCGGCGCGGTGCTCATGTCCGTCGGAGTGATCATGGCCGCCAAGCCGGTGCTCACGGGCGTGTTGGGCTGCCTGGGTTTTTTCGGCGGGCTGGTCACCTTCGTGCTCATGCCCAACGTGAACACGGTCGGCATGTCCTTCGGCTATAAGCTGCTCTCCACGCTGCTATTCACCGTCCTTTATATGGTGCTCATGGACGCGCTTATCCTCGTGGTGGCGGCGCTCTATAACGCCTTCAGTTCCGTCTGCGGAGGCATCGAGTTGGACATCGACGCCACCGGCCCGACAGGCTCCTAAGGATGCGTGTAAGCATCGTCTGCGTCGCGCGCGATCCTAATCGCGTCGGCGTGCTTCTGGAGGCTCTCGGACGCAACGGCTACGTGCTCACCGTGGTCCAGAGGGCCAAAGAGGTCCATGGACTGTTGGCCCAGCGCGGCTGCGACATGCTGCTGGTGGGACAGACCCTTGCCGACGAGGACGGCCTCGCCTTAGTCAAGACCTTGCGTTCTCGCGGTCCCACGCGCCAGCTCCCCATCGTGGCGCTCGTGGACCCCGCGCCCTCTCAATACTCGGGCTCGGAGCCGGTGCTCGTGCGGCGCCTGCCGGCCTACGGTTCCGCCGGCGCGGCCGGACGCGGCACGCCGTTCACGCCGGCCTCCGGCGGGGCCTCGAAGACTTCGGTGCGCCTGGCCTTCTTCCAAGCCGGGGCCGATGAGTGCCTCTCGCTCGATCAGGACGTGGCCGAGTGCCTGGCCCGCGTCAAGGCCGTCTTGAGCCGCGTCATGACCAAGCCCCAGGAAGAGATCATCCGCATGGGGCCCATCGAGTTGAACCTGACGAGCTACACGCTCAAGGTCAACGGCAAGAACGTGCCGCTGACTTCCAAGGAGCTCGACCTGCTCTACGTCTTCCTGAGTTCGCCCAACCGCGTGCTCAGCCGGCCCTATCTCATCGAGCGCGTCTGGGGCTACAATTACTTCGGCTCGCCGCGCACCGTGGACGTCCACGTGCGGCGCCTGCGCGAGAAGCTGGGCAAGGCCGCGGACCTCATCACGACCGTGCCCTGCGTCGGCTATAAACTCATTCCGCCCGGCTCCGAGGTGTGACATGAATGCCCCCACCAAGCTGCTGATCATCGACGACGACGCCCACCTGAGCGAAAGTCTGGCCGAGGTCCTGGAGATGGAAGGCTTCGACTGCGTCCAGGCCGGCAACGCCAAGGACGGCATCGACGCGGCCAAGAAGCATGATCCGAAGGTCGTCATCATGGACATCCAGCTGCCGGATTCCAGTGGTTTCCAGATACTCCAGACCCTGCGCAAGGACTCTCGCGAAACCATCCTCATCATGATGACAGGCCGCTTCCTCTCCGCCGAGGAGAAGACGCAGGGCTTTCAGCTCGGGGCCGACGAGTACATCACCAAGCCTTTCGACCTGCAGGAGTTGACCGTGCGCATAAGGCAGCTGCTTGCGCGCGGAAGGGGCTGAACCCTCTCTTCTCTCCGGAGGATTGGATGTTGCGAATTGCAACATCCAATCCTCCGGTTTTTTTGTAACCGGCCGGGCATTGAAAATGTCGCGCGCGGATGCTACAACCTTTGTGGGACCATTGAATAGGAAAGAGGAACGTTGAGTGGTTTCAGTTGGATGAGCGAGGCACAATTTTGCGCGAGGCTTCTATCGGGCGCATGAACGATTTTATGGAAAGAGTTTCCGCATGATGGAAGCCCCGCGGCGGGGACGGCTCGCCTATAAGTTCATCTTCTGGTTCTTGATGATCTCCATCGCGCCCATCGCGGTGGTGGGGTGGCAGCTCGTCAACATCTCCCAGAACGTGCTCAAGGACGAATCCATCCGGAGCCAGGAATCCCAGGCCGTGGGATTCTCGGAGACGGTCTACAACTACGTTTCCACTTTCAAGGGCGTGCTGGCCGTGGCCTCCCGCCTGGAAGGGTTCTCCACCATGGACCCGGTCCAGCAGCAGCGGCATCTCAACCGCGTCATGCAGCAGCACGCGGCCTTCCTGGAGCTTTCGGTCTTCGACCAGAACGGGAAGGAGACCCTGCGCATGGGCCGCTTCCTGGGCCCGGAGCCGGAGATGCGCGACTTCGGGGGGCAGGCGGCCTTCCAGATCGCGATGAAGTCCGGCGAATACGTGGGCTCCCTGGAGCGCTTCCAGGGGCTCTACCCCACCGTGACCATCGCGGTCCCGGTCAAGGACGCGAGTTCGGCCCAGAGCAACGTGGCCAAGGGCGTGCTGTTGGGAAAGATCAGCCTCAACGGGCTCTCGCAGATGCTGCACCAGCAGTTCCCCGAGAACGGGCGTATGGTGGCCAGCGTCGTGGCCGTCGACGGGTTCCTGGTCGCGCACTCCAATCCCAGCGAGGCTTGGCGGCCCAACGCCCGCTTGCCCAAGGAGATTCTGGACGTCATCACCACCCAGGTGGCCGAGAAGGGCGGCGGACGCATCCAGATGAAGGACGGCAGCATGGTGCTGGGTTCCTATGCCATCGTCAAGGACCTGGGCTGGGCCGTCTACATCCAGCAGCCCGTGGAGACGGCCTACATGGCCGCCGAGGAGATGCGCCGGCAGATCTTCCGCGTGATCTTCTGGGTCGTCTGCGTGACCATCCTTCTTTCCTTGGCCGTGGCCAACCACATCACCCAGCCCATCAGCATGCTCAAGCAGGCCGCCGACCGCCTCAAGGCCGGGCAGTTCGAGGACATGCCCGAGATGATCACGACCAACGACGAGATCGGCGACTTGGCCCAATCCTTCATGCGCATGAGCGAGGCGCTCAAGGAAAAGACGGGCGAGCTCGTTCATGCCAAGGAGGAGCTGGAGAAGTTCGCCCGCTTCCTGGAGAAGCGCGTGGAGGCCCGCACCCGCGAACTCAAGGCCGCGCAGGACGAGCTCATCAAGAAGGAGCGGCTGGCCGCCATCGGGCAGATGGCCTCGGTCGTCGGGCATGAGATCCGCAATCCCCTGGCCGTCATCAACAATTCCACGTTCTTCATCAAGGCCAAGCTGAGCAAGTCCGAAGCGCCCATGGACCCGAAGGTGGAGAAGCATATCGCCATCATCGAGAGCGAGATCAAGCAGGCCAACAGCATCATCAGCGAGATCCTGACCTATTCCCGCTCGAAAGATCTCAAGTGCGAGGACATGAAGCTTAATTATTTCCTTGAGGAGCTGCTCTCCGTCTACCCCTTCCCGCCGCACATCGAGGTGGTCCGCAGCTTCGATCCGATCGACCCGACGGTCCATATCGACCCCGACGAGATGCGCCAGGCTCTGCGCAATCTCGTGGGCAACGGCGTGGAGGTCATGCCCGCGCGCGGATCCGTGCGCCTGGCCACGAAGGTCCTCGACAACCGCTGGGTGCGCATCGACATCTCGGACACCGGGCCCGGAATCCCGCCCGACATCCTCGAAAAGATCTTCGCGCCCTTCTTCACCACCAAGGCGCGCGGCACGGGCTTGGGACTGGCCGTGGTGCGCAAGGTCGTCGACCGCCACCAGGGCAAGGTGGACGTGCAGAGCGAGGTGGGCAAGGGCACGACCTTCAATATCTATCTGCCGCTGGCCGGCGCGGCGGGGGCTCCCGGAGCGGTCCGCTCCGCGGCGCAGCTCTCGCGCTTGCCCGCTCCCGGCCCGCTTCCGACCATTCCCGACTCGATCTCCGGCGGCGCGCCTCCTGAAACGGCGCGCATCATCCCCGATACACAGGCGCGACCCACATGAATGCCAAGATCCTTATCGTAGACGACGACGCGCATCTTCGCGACAGCATCCGGGACAACCTGGAGCTCGAAGGCTGCACCGTGTCCGAGGCGGGCTCGGGCGCGGAGGCCATGAAGGCCGTGGTCACGGACTTCTTCGACGTGATCCTCATGGACTACAACCTGCCCGACACCACGGGCATCGAGGTCATCCGGCAGATCCGCAAGATCAACAAGGACAGCCAGATCCTCATGCTGACCGCGCACGCCTCCCTGGACACGGCGCTCAAGGCCATCCAGGAGTCGGTCTACGACTTCCACGTCAAGCCCGTGGACTTCGACCATCTCAAGCGCGTCATCAACAAGTGCGTGGACCAGCTGCGCCTTCAGCAGGACAATAAGCGGCTTCTCGAGGACCTGCGCAAGGCCAACGAGCAGCTGCTCTATCTGTCCAACATGAAGTCCAAGTTCCTTTCGATGTCCTCGCACGACCTCTCCAACGCCCTGATGACTCTGCAGGTCTCCTTCGACATGCTCCAGCAGAACTTGAAGCCCGACGCGGAGCAGAAGAAGAGGCTCACCTACATCTCCGGAGGCTTGTCCCAGCTCTCCCGGCTCATCGAAGACTTGGTCGACTGGGCCGCCATCGAGCAGGGGAAGTTCCGCCTGGAGCGCACGGCGCTGCAGCCCGGCAAGCTCATCGAGGACCTGCTGGCCGGCCCCCAGGCCAAGGCGCAGCAAAGAGGGCTGGAACTCTCCGCGAAGATCGCGTCCGGGCTGCCGGACATCCATGCGGATAAGCGGAGGCTGGGGCAGGTGCTCCTGAATCTTCTGGAGAACGCCCTGCGGCATACGCCCAAGGGCGGCTGCGTCACCGTCGAGGTCACGGCCAAGGACAGCGAGGTTTGCTTCGCGGTGCGAGACACCGGCGACGGCATATCGAAGGAGGACCTGCCCAGGATATTCGAGAGCTTCTATCAGTCCAGCGGCGGCAACCAGGGCCGTCTGGGGCTCGGGCTCTCGATCTCCAAGGAGATCCTCCAAAGTCACGGCGGGCGGCTCTGGGTGGAGTCGGCCGGCGCGGGCAAGGGCGCGACGTTTTATTTCGCGGTCCCGGCCGCCAAGAAGGAAGGGCGCGCCAAGGCCTAGTGCGGCGCGTCATCGTCACCCCGGCGAAAGCCGGGGTCCAGGCAACTGCTGGGTCCCGGCTTCCGCCGGGATGACGGCGTGTTGATTTTTTTGTATCGTACGCGTTGGATAGGGGGGAAGAATGGCAGCCAAGAAGCGACTGACGGTCCTTATTGCGGATGACCAGACTTTGTTCCGCGAGGGAATCAAGGATCTTCTCGAGAACGAGAAATCCATCCAGGTCATCGGCGAAGCCGCCGACGGAGCGGAAGCGGTCCGCATGGCCAAGAAGCTCAAGCCCAACGTCATCCTCATGGACATCAAGCTCCCGCATATGGACGGCGTCAGCGCCACGCGGCAGATCCGCAAGGAGTGCCCGGACACGAACGTCCTCATCCTTTCCTCCTATGAGGACGAGGCGCACGTCATGGAGTCCATCCAGGCCGGGGCCAACGGGTATCTCTCAAAGATGCTCCCGGCTTCCGAGCTCGTCAATGCTTTGAAGACCTTCGCCAACGAAGGCGTCATGATCCCTCAGCCGGTCATGGGCAAGCTCATCCAGGGCCTGCGGCAGATGTCGAGCGCCACGGCCGAGGCGACCTTGGTGGCCCTGACGAAGACCGAGATCCGGGTGTTGGCCCTGCTCGGACGCGGGCAGTCCAATAAGGAGATCGCCGCGACCCTGGGCTGCAGCGTCAAGACGGTCAAGAACCACCTCAACAGCATCTTCCAGAAGCTCGATGTCAGCAACCGCACCGAAGCCGTGGTCAAAGGCATCGAGATGGGCATCATATCCGCGGAGGAAGGTACTTTCGCGTAAAATACGCCGCCTTCCATCTATACAAGGGAGCCGGGCCTTGAAAAAGGTCCGGCTCCCTTGTCTTATGCTGGAGGCGGGTCCGTATGGGTCTTTTGGGGTGGGTGGGGCTGGGTCCTTTGCTTCGAGGGGGGTGGGTCCGGCGGCACAGGCATGATGGCGCCGGTCCCTTTATAATAGCAGTGATGGCAGGCAGGTGTCGGCCATCGGAGAAAATATGAGAAAACACGGAAAAAAAGGACAGCAGAGCGCGGCTTTCCCGCGTTGGGCTTCGCTGGAGCTGCTCCTGCGCCCTCGGGTGTCCCTGCAGTGCCGTTCGGATAGACGCGCCTTCCTTTGGCAGACGGACCGGAGCCGGCCCGCATCCCTTCCCCGCTGATGTCCGCATGCATCCCGTCATTCCGGCGAGAGCCGGTAAGGCCGTCATCCCGGCGGAAGCCGGGATCTAGGATCAGCTGGACCCCGGCTTTCGCCGGGGAGACGGATGGCTGGGTCCCGGTTTTCGCCGGGATGACGAAAGAAAAAGAACTTGTGATGAACGCTAAGGCATGAAGAATATCCGCAACAGCCTGCCTGTTCGTGCTTTGGCGGTTCTCCTGCTTTTGACTTTTTTATACGCGCGCGCGCCCGTATGTAGAGCGGCGAACCCCAGCATGTCGGATGATTACGCGCAGATCATGACCTGGATCACGCGGCAGACCGCGGAAGGCTTGGCCTTCAATGCCGGTTCCACTTTCGATCCGCCCAATGAGATGCGGCCCTGGCGCGTGCAGCCGGATCTGAGCTTCGGTATCGGCATGCTTCCCTATGACAAAAAGTCCTTCCCGGAGATGAAGGTCCGGGCCTTGGCGGAGAAGAATCCCGGGGCCATGCTCCCGGACAAGGTCATATTCCCGAATCTGACCATGCACATGCGCATGGGCCTGCCCTCGCGCATGGACATGGGTTTGCGCCTGGTCAACGTCACCATTCCCAAGGGCTACAAGCTCTCGGAATCCACGCAGGGGGGCGGGCAGATCAACACCGTCGGACTCTCCGTGCGCAAGCACTTCTTCGGCGGCAGCCTGCCGCTTTTGAGCGTGAGCGGCGCCTTCAACCGCGTGTTCGGCCGCTTCGATTTCCACAACGAGTTCAGCAATATGGAGCTGGCCCAGGGATTCACGGCCGACAGCCTCAATACCGGGCATCTGCAGTGGGACGTGCGCAGCTACGGCGTCAACGCGATGCTCAGCCAGACCTACGGGCATTGGACGCCCTTCGGCGGAGTGGGGCTCAATCACATGACCGGCTCCGTCTACGGCTGGATGCGTTCGGATTGGAAGACAGCCATCACGCCTTCCTACGGCGAGGCCAGCGGCAAGCCCGAGCCTTTTCAGAGCCGGCTGCTCTTCGGCGTGCAGCATGAAGGGAGCTTCCCCAGCTATTTCTTCAACGGGGAGGTCAAGGCCTATGGGACGCAGTCCTACAAGAGCTTCATACTGATGGTGGGCGTGGCCGCGCCTTTCCGCATCGGAGCCGACAGCACGCTTCTGTCCAAGCGGCATTCGCACGCGCATGGGGAGCAGGGGGATGCGGAGGAGGAGCCGGCCTTGCGGTCTGATGCGGAGGATCGCGATTCGGATTCTTTCCGTCGGCGGCGCACGCGCGAGAGCTTCGGACCCGCTCCCGTGCGGACGCAGAGGGCGGCGCCCGGGAAGTCCCGGACGCGTCCGCAAACGGTCTTGGACGAAGAGCCGCGCGCAGATGAGTCGGGCTTTTATTTCATGCGCTGACGTTTTTGGGCCGGGCATTGGATAGGAATAATTTCGCAGTCCGTTGTAAAAAGACAGTCGCGGGCACGCTCTGCGCGGCGCTCATACTGCTGTCTCCCGGAGCGCGCTCCTATGAGCTTTGGGCGCAGAGCGCGGTTTCCGGCGCTGCGCAGGCCGTTCCCGCAGGTCAAGCGCTTCCCGTCCAGCAGATCGCGGCTGCCGGCATCCCTTCCGGTCCGGCCATCTTTCTTCCCCGGAACGCACTGCCTTTTCTGCTGACGCTTCCTGTGTCCAACGAGCTCCAGCCGCTTGCGGGTTCAGGCGTGGGCGTATCTGTGGATGTCCCAAAGATGGAGATCTTTCCCGATAAGCAGGAAGCTTCCGGCGCAGTGAATGGCAAGACCCTTTACTCTCGTCACCCCGGGCTTGACCCGGGGTCCAGGCTACTGCTGGGTCCCGGCTTTCGCCGGGATGACGGAGTTGTAGACGCGAGCAGAGATGACGAAGTTGGCCGCAAGGATGAAGCGAGCAAAGGGGTCGTGCGTTTGTTCGTCCGCGGAGCCGGGCGTTTATGGAAGGCTCTGCGCGGGCCGTCTTCATTCTTGGATCAGGCTGCGGATGGAGGGATCGAAGCTTCCCAGCAGGCCGCGGCCGAGGATTTCACGCGCCGTCTCGGCGGGCAAGGAGAACTTGGCCAAGCAGGGGGTCTGGAGATTCAGACTCCCGGCGAAGGGCGGGGTGCAGTCGGCCGTCGTCACCCCGGGCTTGACCCGGGGTCCAGCCTTATCCTGGATTCCGGCTTTCGCCGGAATGACGAGCAGGGCGCTGTCGTCAGCCGGGATGACGGAGTTGTAGACGTGGACCGGGATGACGGAGTTGTAGGCGCGGGCCGGACTTCCGGGCAGGTCCCGGCGCTTGCGGCTCGGAAGTCCGCGCAGCAGGAGATCCGGTATCGCAGAGTGCTGTTCCCGGCGGTGCTGGCGGCGTTGTCGGCCGCGGTTTTCATAACGGCCGCAGCCGTGTTCTTTGGGTCCGGCTGGGTCCTTGCGCATGCGGCGCTGATCCACTCCCCCTGGCTGGTGGAGGCTCTTGCCGCGTTCGCGGAGCCTTTGCGGGTCACGATGGCGGCCGCGGGGGTGATGGGCGCGGTCTTCTCAGGCTGGGCGCTCTATGACCTTGCCGTGTTCTCTTGGGCTGTTTTCTTTCGGGCCGATATCTCGGACCGCGAGTTCTGGGATTTCGCCAAAGCCCAGCTCCTGGAGATGGGCCTGCATCCGAGCGTGATCTCCGGATTGCTGGGATACGCTCCCGGCCGCGGCATCCTGCGGATCTACCGGCCGCAGAGGGGGCGCTTCTCCGGTTTCGCTTTCGGCGTGTCGCAGGGCGATGCGATCTATCTGCGGCCCGAGCTTGCGCGCGCGCCCGGGCTCTTCCAGGCCGTGCTCAAGCACGAGATGGGGCATTATCTGCAGAACGGCCGGCGCGAACCCTTGGCTCGGCGCAGCAAGGGACTCGGGGGATTCTTCCGCGGACTGAGCGACGAGGCCTTGGCCCGCGCCGGGGAATGGCACAGCCGGCAGTGGCTCAAGTCCTTGCGCATCCCGGTGCTCGAACGCGTCTTGAAGGAGGCGCAGGTCTCCCTGCGTCTGGGGGCTCCTTATCCCGTGCTCATCGTCGAGCCTTCCAGCTCGGAGCTCCTGAACCCCTCGGCCTATGACGTGCTCTCCGAGGGACGGGCGCGCGTGCGGGGTCTTTATACCGGTCTGCCGGAGAAAGGGCTCGTGGTCGCCGATCCTGCGGACATGACCGGGTTCGCATCCCGGGAGAACGCCCGCGTGGAGCCTTCGGAGCTCAAGAGGCTCCTCCAGGCGCCCGAGCATGCCGGCCGCTACCGGGTGATCGTGCTCCCGAACGTCCATCTCTCCTTGCCTTTGGAGGACTCCGCGGAGAACCGACGGCTTGAGCAGGCCCTGCGCTCCATCGACGAGGCCTATCGGCTCGAACAGCGCAACCGCTCGAGCTCGCGCGAAGGGTTCAAGTCCGGCGGGCCGCTGGCTCTGCGATTGAAGACTCTGGGCGACAACATCGGAGTGCATGTGGGGGGCAATGGATCGGTCGAGGGAGTCTCCGCGGCCTTGAACAAGATGATGAACGAGTTCTCCGGGACCCAGCTCCAGGACGTGGGCCTGGCAGACTATTTGCAGGCTTTGTACGCGGGGCTGCAGGACCATGGGATCGTGCTCCTTCCTTTCCATTCCTCCGATCCCGGAGTCGCGCTGGTCGAAAGGGTTTTCCGGTTCTGGACTTCCTCGGACAACGGCGAGTTCCAGGTCCAGCGCGTGGACCTTGCCGAGGGCGGGCACGTGATCGTGGCGCGAAAGATGGAGCCGCGCCTGAACCTGTGGCTGACTCCCGCCAAAGGGGTGAGCCTTCCTCATTCGCAGCTCAACCTCGATACGGACCCTTCCGCGCCGGCCCAGGACGATCTTCTGCGCTCCTTCGGCTTCAACGACCAGGAGCGCGCGCGCTTCGTCCAGGCGGGCTTGCGGGTCCGACATGTCTTCGGCCGGGACGTGGGAGACAACCGCATCTATGTCAGCGTGCTCAAGGCCTACTCGAAGGTGCTCAAGCGGCTTTCCGGCGCGCGCGGCGTGCGCTTCGGAGCTTCCCGCGGAGGCTACCGCGTCCAGCTCCTCGAGAGCGGGATCATCCAGGACGTCGTGCCGGTCTGGAAGCTCCGCATCCGGGGCGAAGGCGGACGCATCTACGATATCGACACCGGGCTCGATGTGACGCATCCTGATTTCGCGGACCGCATCCTGCAGTGCATCGATTTCGTGGGCGAGGGACCCGAGGATTGGAGCGGGCACGGCACGCATAAGGCCGGCATCTCCTATGCCAACGGGCCTCTTTACAAGGGCATGGCGCCCGCGGCCGAGGGACGCATGGGCAAGGTCTTCTCCCAGGCCGGGCAGGGCGCTTCCGACGGCGACATCATGGCCGCGGCCGTGGATGCCATGAAGTGGGGTTCGGACGTCGTCAGCGTCAGCCTCGGCAGTCCCGGGGACAGCGATGCGCCCTTGGCTGAGTTTTTCTCGCATCTCTTGGAGCAGAAGAGCGCTTCCGGGGAGCCGCTCATCGGCACGGGATCGAGCGGGAACGCGGGTCCGTTCAATAAGACCTTGAGCCAGCCCGCCAACGCCCGGAACATGATCGACGTGGGCGCCGCGGCCAAAAGCCTCGACGACGGCGTACCGGAGACCGCGTTCTACTCTTCGGTGGGGCCGGCATTGGACGGCCGCTTCAAGCGCTACGGACTCACGCGCTGGGTCCTCAAGCCGGACATCACGGCGCTGGGCGGGGACGTGACCACTCTTCCGGGGAACAAGGACGTCTATTCGCAGGGCATCACCTCGGTCCGTTCCAAGGATATGCCGCCGGGCCCTTCCAATACGGAGGACGGGCTCCATACCCGCATGGCCGGGTCCTCCATGGCCAATCCCCAGGTGGCGGCCATCGCATTGCTGGTCAAGCAGGCCGTCCGCAAGGTCATCGGCGCCGGCTCCGCGGCGTACGAGTATTTCCGCGATCAGCTGTCTTTCTGCGTGAAGATGCTGCTTATGCGTTCCGCGGTGGATATGCGCGTCCCTGTTTTTTTCCAGGGGGCGGGTTTCGTGGACGCGCTGGCGGCCGTCAAGCTCGCGGCAGAGACTTTCGGCCCGGCGCCGGGCGTTTCGCGCTTTAAGCTTTTCAGGGTGCTCGCCGCTGCCGCGGGATTGGCCGCGGCGAGCCCTGTTCCTTCCTGGGCTTGGATCGACCGCGCCGCGCAGGTCCAGCGCCTGGAGGACCGGGTCTTTAATGGCGCCGCGGAGGTCGGCCGGCAGAACGCGGCTCGCTCGCGCGACGCTCGCGCGGAAGGCGCCTCCGAAGAACCTTCCGAGGATGATGATGAGGCGGTCCCTGAGGCTGTTTCCGCGCAGGATGAGCAGTCGGTCCAGGCCCGCTTCGCGCAGCTCCGGGCGCAGGCGGCCCCGGAACTGAGGCAGGCGCTCAAAGACGAGGTCTGGGTGGTCCGCTTCTATGCGGCCTTCACGCTCATGAACCTCAAGGCGCCGGAGGCCGTGCTGGACTTGGCCGCGGCGGCGTTGAGCGATGAGGACGGCCGCGTGCGGCAGACGGCTTTCCTGGCTTTGGCCGAGATCCCGCATTACGGCGCCGATGAACTTCTGCGCAAGGCGTGCGGCGATGAGCGGCCCGACGTCGGGCTTTATGCCGCCTATGCTCTGGCCCGGCATGGGGATGTCTCCGGCCTGCCCAGGATCCGCGCGGAGATGACGAATCCTGATAAGAAGACGCGATTTACGGCCGTGTGGCTGGCCGGACAGCTGGGCGGGCGCGCTTCGCCGGAGGTCGTGGAGGCTTTGGCCGGCCGCGTCGCGGACGCCTCGGAGCGCGGCAATATCCGCCATCTGGCCGCGGCGTCGCTCACGGAGCTCGCCAACCTGAACCAGGCCCTGATCACGGACGGAGCCGTTTGCGCTCTCTTGGCTGCGGCGGGTCCTGGGAACCTCGCGCTGACGCGCACGATCTCGAAGTTCTTCCGGACCGCGAACCGGTCCGCGGCGTTCAAGACGCGGTTGAAGAAGCCGCCTCTGCGCGAGAGCGCCGCGGGCTTCGTCCAGGCGCATAAGGCCGCGGCGGGCCGGCCGGGGGCTTTGGGCGAGCTGGTCTCGACGCTGGCCAAGATCCTGGATATCCCGCTCGATCTTCCCACTCCGGTCCAGGACCGCGGCGGCGCGGGCGTGGCGGGCGTGGACCCGAATCTTGGGCCTCTGCATCTGATACTCGAGCTTCCGCGCGCGAACACGAAAGAAGGCCTTCTTGCGCCGCGCGTGGAGCGCTTCCAGGATCTTCGCGGCGGAGCCAAGAGCGCGGCGCTCAGCGCGGCCGCGGGTTACGGCTTGGAGCCGGCCGTCATGGAGCGTTTCGAGGCGGATTTGCAGGCGGCTTTCCCGAATGCGCAGGCGCTATGGGTGAATGTCCCGGATACGCAGGTCCTGGCCTTCACCGCGGAGCTGGAGTCCAAGGGCTGGAGGGTGCATAAGGCGCGGCCGGTCTATCCTCTGCTCAATGAGACCGGCCCTCTTTCCGGCATCCCGGAGATACGGGCGGCTTCGGGCCTGACGGGCCGGGGCGTGCTCGTGGCTTATCTCGACGAGGGCGCGGATCTTTCGCATCCGGCCTTGGCCGGGGACCGCATCAAGGGCAAGAGGAATTTTACGGCTCCGGGGAACGCGGTCGATGGAGAGGCTCTCGGCCACGGGACGTACGGCATGGGCATCGTGGGCGGACGCAGCGTGGAGGGCTCTCCCTACGAGGGCATGGCGCCCGACGTGGACTTCGCGGTCGGGAAAGTCCTGAGCGCGGACGGCGGGACCGATGCCATGGTCATGGCCGGGCTGGAATGGGCCGCGAGCCTGGTCCAAGACCCGCTTAAGACTCCGATGATCGTGAACCTGAGCCTCGGCGGTCAGGGGAGGGCGGATTCTCCGTTCGCCAGGCTCGTGGATGCGCTCAGGCTCAAGAACATCACGGTGATCGCCGCGGCGGGCAATGAAGGGCCCTCGCCCGGAAGCCTGGATGTCCCGGCCAAGGCCGAACTCGCCATCCGCGTGGGAGCCGTGGATAAATCCGGGGCCCTGGCTTTCTATTCGGCAAGGGGTTCCGCGGATTCCGCGGCGCTTTCCTGGGTGGACTACGGCGGAGCCGTGGCGTTCGGCATGCCCAATCCCTATGAGATCGCCTCGGCCTTCGCTTCCAAGCTCGCCCAGCAAGCCAAGGACGCTCCCACCACGGTCTTGTGGCAGGGGAAGCCTCTTTACCGCACGTTCTCCGGGACTTCGGTCGCGGCCGAACATACCACCGGGAAATTCGCGCTGCTCATCGAGAAGATGGCGGCGGTGCTTCGGGAGAAGGCCGATGGATTGCCCGACGGCTACAGCTTCTACCTGGAGTCCTTGATCGCCCGCACCGCCGCTCCTTTGGCCGGACAGGGTCTTCTGGAGGCTGGGGCGGGGCTCATCGACGAGAAGCGCGCGCTTGCGGCGCTGGAAGAGGAACTCAAGGAACCGGAGCGGGTGATCGCGCAGTCGCGGGATATGATGAGCCGGGCGCGGGAGCGTTACGGGTTTTTCGCGGCAAGGTCCGCGGACCTTCCGCCGGCGCGGGGCTGGCGGCAGGCCGTGAGGGACGTCTTCAAGCGCTGGGTCATGGGCGCGGCCGGACTGTTTCTGTTTCCAACACGATAGATTCCAATACTCGGCGGAAAGCGCGGACATCCTTCATCCGCGTGCGGGGATCCGGGTCCAAGACCGCGTCGATGAGCGCATCCGCGTCCTTCGGCAGGCCCGGGACGCGCGTGCTGAGTCGGGGATAGGCGCGCACGAGCTTCTGGGGCAGGGAGACCTGCCCGAAAGGACGCTCGCCGGATAAGAGCTCGTAGAGGCAGACTCCCAGGGAATAGACGTCGCAGGACGGGCTCACGCAGCCGTCTTGCGCTTCCGGGGCCATGTAGGCCGGCGTCCCTTCGAAGGAGGAAGCCCTGCTGCCGGGATGGGAAACTCCATCCGTTCCAACGGCAGGAGCTTGCGATGTCCCGATCCTCAAGGCGATGCCGAAATCCATCACCTTGATATTCCCATCGTCGGAAAGCATGATGTTTGCGGGTTTGAGGTCCCGGTGCACGATGCAGCGGTCGTGAGCGGCCGCCAGGGCCGAGCAGACCGGCAGGAGCACGGCTTTGGCGCGCTCAAGATCCAAGCGGTGTTCTTCCACGAGTAGCTGCTGAAGGGTCTTTCCCGAGACGAATTCGAAGACCAGGTAGAGCCCTTGGGGGACATCGAGCACCTCATAGATGCTCAGGATATGAGGATGATGAAGGGAGGCCAAGGCGCGGGCCTCATCGATAGGATGCGCTTGCTGCGAGGTGATCTTCTTGACGGCCACTCGGCGGGCGAGCGAACGGTCCGCGGCTTCCCAGACATCGGCCATCGCGCCTTTGCCGATGATGCGCAAAAGTTCGTATTTCCCGGCGAGGAGATCGTTGTCCGCCGGGGACGCGGACGCCGGTTCTTCAACCGGCCTGCGGCGGATCCGGGAAAGTCCCAGGCAAGCGAGAGTCGACAGGCTCAGGAGCGCGAGAATGGTCCATGGAGCCGCGTCGGGACGCGGCTCGGCCACGGCATCGAGCAGCTGCCAGGCATCCGAGGGCGCGGCCGCGAAGCCGCTGCGAGGCGGCGGAGGCTGGGAAGGGGGGTGGGAGGACTGGGGCGTCTGCGGCAATTCGACGCGTGCGCCGCTGAGCAGCGGCGCATTCGGGAGCAGCGTCCTGGCTCTCTCCAGGGGGACTTCCGAGCTTTCCTTATCTTCGGGGCTGACCGCGTTCCCGGCGTCAGGGGTCCGGCTGGAGGCTGTTTCCGAGGGCTCCGACGAATCGCGGATGAGAGAAAGACTGTTGGACCCAGCCGGGGGCGAGGCTTGGGCGAGTCCAGCCAGAAGGAGGAATGCAAGCCGGAACATGCCGCCAGTATGCCGAATGCCGGTGCCAGGCGTCAACTTGATTGAAATTCAACTTGCTCGGCCGAGCAAGTTGAATTTCAATCAAGTTGACGCCTGGCACCAATACTACTGCCGCCAATACCAATAGTTTATAAGATAGGTTGCGGTTCATGAGCATATCTTGGGCGGGCGGAGTCGTATTGTTTTATAAGCCGTATGGGGTGCTCTCGCAGTTCACTGCGCGCGACGGGCATCGTTCTCTTTCGGAGTTCGGGCTGCCCAAGGGAATCTATCCGGTGGGGCGTCTCGATCATGACAGCGAAGGGCTGCTGGTCCTGACCGCGGATGGGGAATTGAACCATCGCCTCAGCGATCCGCGTTTCGGGCATGAGCGGACTTATCTCGCGCAGGTCGAGCGTCTGCCGTCGGCCGAGGCGCTGGAGCGTTTGGCGCGCGGAGTGACCCTGCGAGACGGTCCGACGAAGCCTTGCCGCGTGCGACTGATCGAAGGCGAGCCGGTGTCGGAGCCGCGCGATCCTCCGATACGATTTCGCAAGAACGTTCCCGCGGTCTGGCTTGAGATGACCCTGACCGAGGGCCGCAACCGGCAGGTGCGCAGGATGACGGCCGCGATCGGACATCCGACCCTGCGTCTGGTGCGCGTGCGCGTGGGCGCGTGGACTTTGGAAGGGCTCAGGCCGGGGGAATGGAGGTCGGCGAAAATATGAATTTCCAGACGGCAGGCTGGCTTTTCGCAGCGCTCGCGCTCGCATGCGCTCCGGCGCGGGCGCAGGCCGCGTCCCAACAAACTTCGGATGCGGCACTCCCCGCTGGTATGCGGGTCCCGCAGAATGTTTCCTCAACGACAACGGTGCAGGCCGTGTCTACGGTCACGGCTTCTGTTGAGACATCGAGCGCCGTTGTTGTCGCTGTGTCGAGCGCTGGTACGGCCGTCGCTCCAGCCGCAGCGGCTCCTGAACTGCGCGTGGTTTGGCCCGAGGAAGGGATGCGCTATCCTTTTTTGAAGCGAGCTTTCGCGTTCGGCAGCGTCACTCCCGGCTCCACGCTGACCGTCAACGGGATCTCCCTGCCCGTGCGCGGCAACGGAGCATTCTTGTCCATGGTGGATTTTTCCAGCGGCGCGTTCGTCCTTCATTTTCTGGCCGAACGCGCGGGGGCTTCGGCTTCGCTCGCGCGCAATGTCCTCGTGGACGGACCGGAGGAGGCCCGGACATCCGGCATCGCGGTCCTGGAGCCGCGCGAGAGCCAGTGGGTCCGCTCAGGCGATTGGGTCGCCGTCCGGGCCAAGGGGCCTGCGGGCGGGGAAGCGAACTTCAGCGTCGAAGACCTCGTCGAAGGCATGCCGCTCTTTGAAACGAGCCCGGGGATCTACGACGGGCGCTGGCGCGTGGGCGACTCTGCTCACGGCAAGTCTCATCGCGTGAAGGTCTCCTTGCATTGCAAGGCAGGCTCCTGGTCGGAGCATGCGCAGGGACGCGTGAGCATCCTGGACCCGCAGGCTTATGAGACCGCGATCAGCACCGCGAGAAGCACCATCCTCAAGACCTTGGCCGGAGGATACGATATCCTCATCCCTCCCGGGGTCCAGCTCGCGGTCACCGGGCGTTCTGGAGACCGTTTGCGAGTATCCTTGGCTCCGGGCTATGACGCCTGGGTGGACCCGGGGCAGGTGCGCATGCTGCCCGAGGGCGCCGCGCCGCCCAGCGGCCTCATCGGCCGATATCTGAACACCTCCGTGTCTTCCGATTCCGTGCGCCTGGCCGTGTCCGTGGAGCGGCCCGTGCCGTTCTCCGTGACGCATCGGCTCGATCCCTTGGAATTCGAGATCCGCTTCTTCGGCGCCTATCAGCGCATCGACCGCCTGCGCTATGCTTCCGACGATCCCATCATCCGCGAGGTGGTCTGGCGGCAGGAGGATTCCCAGACCGTGCTCATGACCGTGCGCACGCGCATCCGCTGGAGCGCGGGCTATGATGCCCGCTACGAGAAGGGGCGATTCCTCTTCGATATCCGTCGGGCTCCGGACCTGACGGCCTCCGACAAGGTCTTGAAGGGGCGGCGCGTGGTCTTGGACCCCGGGCACGGGCCGGATCACGGCGGACTCGGCCCTTTGGGCACCGAGGAGCAAGACGTGAACCTCGAAACGGCCTTCCGGGTCAAAGCCCTGCTGGAGGCCGAGGGCGCGCAGGTTTACCTCACGCGCGCGAGTTCCGCGGGGCCCGCGCTCACGGAGCGGCCGGCCTTGGCGTGGGATGCCAAGGGCGACGTGCTGGTGAGCATCCATCACAATGCCTTGGGCGCGAGCGACGACCCCTTCGAGGCGCCCCGCGGATTCATGATGCTCTACTATCATCCGCAGAGCCGGTTCCTGGCCGAGTCCATGCAGGCCGCTCACCGCAAGGACATCCCGCTTTTCGACGATGCTCTGCGCTGGGGAGATCTCGCGGTCTGCCGCATTCCGCAGATGCCCGCGGTGCTCACGGAGTCCGCGTATGTGATGCTGCCCGAGCAGGAGGAGATGCTCTTGGACCCTGTCTGGCAGGACCGCTTCGCCAAGACCTTGGTCGAGGGACTCCGCGGATATTATGACGCCTACCGGAATCTCCAATTGACGGATCCCGCCGAGCGCAAAGCCGCCAGGAGCGTGTCTGAATAATCCTTTGTCGTGATCTGGTGACACGCTCCTGAATTCGAGATATTTTCTCCACACGGAAAGGCCTCTCAAATTGGGTCATCAGACCTATAGGATGTAGGACTTTTCGCCCGCCAAAATCAGGCACCCTGGACCTGATTGTTTCACGGTTTCATTTGTTAGCGTACGCGCGCGCCTGAACGTCTATTGCGCGAACCGTTCCAAGGGATGCCATGAAGCCATATTTTCTGAAGATCCGGGCGGAGATTCCTCGAGCTGTTTCCATCATCATGTGCGCCGCGCTGATCTGGACCTGTCCGGGCCTGGGCGCGCTGCAAGCCGCCGCCCAGACCGTCAAACTTCCGGCTGCGGACGTAATGGTCATTCCTTTGGCGGTTCCCGGGACGTTTGGGAATGGGGCGATGTCGGGCGCGCCTATGCAGGGCGTCAAGATCATGCCGGAGAGTTCATTTTTTGAGAGGTCTTCCATCCTTCCGATCCAGAGAGTCGACGTCAAGGCCCCTGGGGTCCTGCCGCAGGGGTTTGTTCCCAGGGAGGGATCGCCGACGCTGCTCGCTCCCGCGGTCGAAGCGCCGGCGGCGAGCGCGGATGCGAAGGCGCTGATCTTCGCAAAGACGCGCGGCGCCGCAAGCGTCCGTCGGCTGCAGGCGTTCGTGAACTCTCTGCCTTCCATCCTTCGCGCGGACCTCTCGACTGCGAAGACCGCGGCCGGAGCCCTCTTCGATGCGGTCAAGGATGCTCAGCCCGAGCCGCTGCCGGGGGACCTGACTCCCGGCGCGGTCTCGGGCGATGCGCCGGAGGCTTCCTCCTATGACGCGCGCGATGCGCGGATACTTTACATGGACCTGAGCAATCGGGTCAAACCCGGTTCGCCGGTCATGCTGGCGGCGCAGTCTGCGGCAGTGTCCGCCGGCTGGGGCAGGGACAAGCTCCGGCGGATGCTCGCGATACTGGCTGGAGAGGGACGCTTGGCGGCGCTGCGCAGCGGCGATTTCCTTTTGCTCGACCTGAGCGAAGGGAAGGTCGAGCGTTCAGGAAAAGAGGTCTTCGACGGACGATCCGTGCGCGCCGAGGTGCGCAAGGGGATCGCGGGCATGGCCGCCGGCGCGAAAGGAGCGTTGTCCGCCATGCTATTTTTCGCCGGCGCGAGAGAAGACTATGAACGCTACCGGGAGATATTCGGAGAGCAGCATCCCGACCAGGAGCAGGCGGAGATCCTCTTCAATGCCGCGGCGCTCAATGCGCTGATGGATCTGAGCGCGGCCCACGTTGAGGGACTGCCCGCGGGTTCCAAGGAGCGCGAGCTGTTCCAGTCCTTGCGCTCCCAGATCCAGGATGCGTATGAAGACCTCGGCCATGCGCCGGCCCGCTTCTCTCGCGGGGCTGTTGAATCTTTCCAAGGGATGCTGACGGCCTTGGCCAAGAACGAGGATTCCGCTTCTTCCGAAGGGCGATACCGCCTGGAAGCCTACGGCGCGCTGATGGTTCTGCTCCAGGAGCATGCGGCGGGTGAGGCGGGATCCCATAAAACGGGAAGGCGGGTCCGTCTGCATAACGGCGCGAAGATGATCGTGGAGATTCAATCGCTCGGCAATCTCCGCGTGCCCGGCGCCGTGAACTTGCATTTTGACGATGAAACAGCCAACTCCCTGCTGATCCATGTCGCGATCCTTCTCAACGAGAACGGCAAGAACGCTCATCTGCAGGCCTTCTACCGCGCCGAACAGGCCGTGGGCATGCTGGAGCGCTACCGGGGGCTCTTCGGGCGGGCGCATCCCAATGAGGGGCAGGCCTCGGCATTGCGCGGGAACGCGGCGCTGTGGGTGATCTCCGACCTGCTGAGCTTCTTTGAAAAGGGATTGGCCGGGCGCCCTCTGGGAGAGACGGGCGTGGTCCAGACCCGGGACCAGATGTCGAGGCTGAGGGAATACCTGAACGGGGCTTCTTATTCCGTCGGGGCGGCGCCTCAGCCGCCTTCAAAGGATGTTTTGACGTCGATGGTCCAGCTCTTGGATGCGGCGAAGCCCGGGCAGGGAGCCGGGTCGCTGGAGGCGCGCAGGAGTTTCGAGCATCTGCGGGAGTTCGCGATCTCGGAATTGGGCCATGCCGATGAAGCGTTTCTGCAGCCCGAGGATCCGTCTGCGTTTGTCGATGATGACGACCTCATCGTGGGAGAGGAAGGCAGCTTCGCGCCGATTCCTGAGAAGAAGGCTCCGCCGATCGTCCCGGCCGGAACGGATAAGGGCTATCCCAAGCTCGGGCTCTCGGAGTTCCCGAACCTGAACAAATTCGGAGTGGACCTCACGGCTTTAGCCGCTGCGGGACGCTTGAACCCGCTCATCGGCCGCGACCAGGAGATCCGGCAGATGGTCAAGGTCCTGGGCCGGGTGGAGAAGAACAATCCCGTGGTCACGGGAGAGAAGGGCGTGGGCAAGACCAAGATCGTGGAGGGTTTGGCGCAGCGCATCGCGGCCGGGGAGATCCCTTCGCTCTACGGCAAGTCCATCGTCAAGCTCGATCTGGGCGCGATGCTGGCCGGGACCACTCTGCGCGGGCAGTTCGAGCAGAGAATGAAGGACGTGCTCCGGGAGGCCAAGAACTCCCACGGCCGCGTCATCCTCTTCATCGACGAACTCCATACCATTCTTGGGCTTGGGAACAGCGAGGGCTCGACCGACGCGGCGAGCATGCTCAAGGAAGCGCTCGTCGGCGAGGTTTCGGTTATCGGCGCCACCACGCTTTCGGAATACCGCAAGATCGAGGCGGACGGCGCCTTGGCCCGCCGCTTCCAAGAGGTGCGGCTCGATGCTCCCAGCGAGCAGGAGGCCGTCGACATCCTCTCCGGCGTCAAGTTCCGCTATGAGGACAAGCACGGAGTCTCCATCCCCGCGGAGACCGTCCGGGAGATCGTGCGTCTGGCTGCGCGCTATCTCAAGGACCGGAGCCTTCCGGACTCCGCGCTCGATCTCATGGACGACGCGGCCGGCGAGGTCCAGCTCCAGGTCGAGGAATCCGGCCGTTCAGGCAAGGAGAGCCGCAAGAAGGAGGTCCTGCCCGCGGACGCGGCTTTCGAGGTGTTCCTGCGCACCGGCATCCCGGTCCAAGAGCTCTCGAAGGATGATAAGGCCATGCTGGGGCGCTTGGACGAGGATCTCAAGAAAGCGGTGATCGGCCAGGATGCGGCCGTGGAATCCGTGGTGCGCGCCGTGCGGCGCGCGCGCATGGGCTATAAGGATCCCAAGCAGCCCATCGGCGTCTTCGCCTTCCTCGGCCCCACGGGCGTCGGCAAGACCGAGTTGGCGCGCTCCCTGGCGCGCTTCCTTTTCCAGTCCGAGGCCAGCATGACCCGGCTGGACATGTCCGAGTACATGGAGAAGCAGAACGTCAGCCGGCTCATCAGCGCTCCGCCCGGCTACGTGGGCTACGAGGACGGAGGCCAGCTCACCGAGCCCGTGCGCCGCAACCCTTATCAGGTCATCCTGCTCGACGAGGTGGAGAAGGCGCATCCCGACGTGCTCAAGATATTCCTCCAGGTGCTCGAGGACGGCCGCATGACCGACGGGCAGGGGCATGTGGTGGATTTCTCCAACACCATCATCCTGATGACCTCGAACCTCGGAGGAAGCATCTCTCAGCCGGGTCCCATGTCCACGCCGCCCGTCGGCGAACTGCGGCATCAGCGCTATCTGGATGCGTTCAAGAAGGCCGTGCCCCCCGAGTTCTTCAACCGCATCGGCGCGGACAACGTCCTGGTCTTCTCGGATCTGGACCGGGCCGGCTACGAGAAGATCCTCGACCTGCGTTTGGCCGACTTCTCCAAGATCCTCGGGCTCAAGAGGATGACGGCCTCCCTCACCGAGGCCGCGCGCAAGCGCATCATCGACGAGGCTTCCAGCGACGCGAACCGCATCTACGGCGCGAGGCCTCTTAAGCAGATGATCGAGCGCCAGGTCTACGACGCGTTCGTGGACGCGGAGCTTGAAGGCCGCATCCAGGAAGGCGACAGCGTGGAGGTGGACTTCGCGGAAGGGAAGTTCCTGGCGCGCAAGGCTTCGGGGGCCGTGAAGCTCGGGGCATGGGCCGCGGCCCTGCCCTTGACGCTTTCGGCAGCTTTCCTGCCGACGGCGGCTGCCGTCGCCGTGGGCGTGCTCGTGTGGCTCTCCGTCGCGGCATTCTTCATTTGGAACTCCATGCACGAGCGCACCGGAGAGGCGCCTACGTCCATCTCCTGGGCTTATCGCGCCAAGAAGGGCTTGGCCGCCCTGCTCGCGGGGCTGGGCTTGGCGGTCTCTTCTCCCCGCCTTCCTCAGGCGGACCAGGGAGCGCTCATCAAGAGCTTCCGCGCTCATCCGCCGGCCTTGGTGATCCTCGACTACGACAAGACCTTCATGGATAATCCCGACGGCATCGGCTCGCCGGTATCCGACGAGCGCGTCGAACTCCTGCGGCGGCTCAAGGCCGCGGGGGTTCGTATAGCATTCGCCAGCAATCGTCCGCTCACGGGCGGGGGCTGGGGGCTTTCGAGCCTGCTCATGGACCGCTTGCCGCCGGACGTCCGGGCCGGCATGATCTTGTCCACGGACGGAGGGGCGGAGCTCTATCAGTACGGGGCCGGCGGCGAGCGGCCGCGAGGGCCGGTCCTTTCAAGGCCCGCGGACAAGGGCCCGGAGGCTCTGCGCATCGAGGCGTTGCTCAAGGAGCATGCCCGCGCCTTGAAGATGACCGACGAAGACTGGTACGACGACCAGAAGGTCCTGCGGCTCTATGAGGCGTTCTCTCCCGCGTTCCTGGCGGCGGGCTATCCCCTGGATTATCGCGTGGTGCTCAGCTATCCTGCGCAGGGACGCGGCGCGCCTGAGATCTGGGTGGCGCGCGCCGACAAAGGGGGAGGGGCGCGCGAAATCTTTTGGCTGGCGCAGAAGCAGAAGCTCATCTCCCGGAAAGACATCCTGATCTTCGGCGATGATTTCGGTCCCCGGGGCCAGGATGCCGCTATGGCCCGGGCTCTGCCGCGGGCAACGGCTCTGGCCGTAGGCGAGTCCGCGGACCCGCGGTTGTCCAATGTCCATCTGCTGGCCGATTCAGGCCCCGAGTCCACGACTCGCTTCTTGCAAGGCCTGCTCCCGGATCGTTCCGCGCTCTTGGATGACGCGGACCTGCGCGATGCGCTTGCGCCTGTTTCCCAAGCGGTTCCCGGCCGTTCCGAGGCTTTCCAGTTCCAGGCTTATCACGGCGGACATGTCGGGCCCGCGGCCAAGGCGGAGCCTGTTGTTTCCACGGCCAGGCTCAGCCCCGGAGCTGAAGCCCGTCTCTCATTGGCGCGGGCCCTGGCCGCGGCCGCGGCGGCCTATCTCCTGCACGGCGCGGCAGTGATGTTCCTTCCTTCTATTTTCGGCATCGTTCCCGCGGCCGCGTTCTGGGCCTTAAGCCCGGGAGTCTTCGTCCTGCCCATGGCGCTTTACGCGCGCTGGCGTCTTTTTCTGAGGGACAGCCCGCGCTTGGGGGGAGTCAAGCTCGCGCTCGATGTCCTGATCGGCGCGTACCTCGGCGCGCTTCTGGCTCTCGCGCCCGCGCTTATGGGCACGACGCTTTCTTCTTTGGCGATAACAGCCGGAGGTCCCGCGACTGCCGCAGGACAGGCCTTTATCGGCCAAGGAGCGCCGGGCATTCTCGGCAGCGCCGCTGCCTGGCTGGCCGGCAAGCTTCCTCGGATGCTCATGGGCGTTTCAGCGGCCGGGTCGTTGACGCCGGCGGGCTTGGCGGCTTTGACCGCTGTCCCGGCCATGGCCACGCTCGCGTTCTTCCTGGGAGCCGTCATCCGCTCCGCTGAGAGCGGGAAGCCTTTCCAGATGCCGGGGATGCGCTTTCCGGAGTATTCCTGGGCGCTTTTTGGAGCGATCTTCGCCCTGGCCACGGGCTACTCCCCGGCAGGGATCATTCCCATGGTGATCGCCTGGGTTCTTTTCGGCCGCACCCGGGTCTTCGACGCGCTCTTCACGGTCGCGGCGCTCTGGTCGGCGGCGACCGGTTTCGCCGCGCCGGTCACGTTCGCGGTGCTGACGCTCCTTCCTCATCGTTCCGCCGTCTGGATGGAGCGTCTCCTTGGCCGGCTCCTGCCTGCGGGCAATCCAGCGCCTTCCACGCGGCCCGAGCCTGCAAAGCAGCCGGTCCAGCATGCCCCGACGGTTCGTACGGAGCATCATTACTGGTTCAAGACCGTTCTGGCATTGGGAGGGCTCGGCGCTTTCGGGGCTCTTCTCAGCGCGACCGTGTTCGGCTGGACCGCTTTTCTGGCGCATCTGGGCGCGGCTTCCGCGCTCATCGGCCTGCAGGTCTATTTCAGTCCGAAGCTGATCATGAAGATGATGAAGGCCGGTCCCCTCTCGGAGGAAGACGCTCCCGAGGTGTTCCAGGTCGTGCGGGAGCTTCGAGGCATCATCAACAAGGGCCTGGAGGCCAAGGGCCGCAAGCCGATTCCCATGCCGGAGATCATCGAAGCGCCCATGGACGTGCCTAATGCTTTCGCCGCGGGGCTGAGCCCGAGCAAGGCGGTCGTGGGCGTCACCCCGGAGATCGAGCGCATGCTCCTGGACCCGGAGGGATTGAGGAACGGCCTCCTGCGCTTGATCGACCAGTCCGACCCTTCCGGAATCCCCTTCGACGCGTTCCGCTCCGCCATCAGCGATTCTATCCGCGGAGTCTCGCGGCAAACCGGGAGCGCTGCGCTGCGCGCGGCCGTGGCAGAGGCTGCCCCTTCCGAGCTGAAGGCTTTGGGCGTGAGGGTCCTGCGCGGGATACTCGGCCATGAACTCAGCCATGTCATGAACCGCGATATGGTGATCGGCGCCGTTTCCGAGAGCCTGACGGCCGCCGTCGCTTTAAGCGCCTCCTGGGTGCTGTGGATCTTGGGCAGCATTGAGTCGGGCTGGGCGCGCCTGACCGGAAACAAGGCGCATCGGAGCTCCGCCGTGAAGCATCCCAAGATTTCGGCGGGAGTGAAGCCTGAATCCGTGGAGCCGGTCTCCGCGGCCGCGGCCTTCGGCGTGCTCAAGGTGTTCGCGGCGCTCTGGGCGCCGATCATGGCCCAGCTTCTTCAGATGGGTTCCTCGCGCATCCGGGAGGGAGGCGCGGATGAGGACGGCGCTCTTTTGACCCGGGATCCTGACGCGCTCGCGCTGGGCCTGGGGCTTCTGACGGCTTGGCAGCCGCAGAATTTCGAACTCCGAGCCGAGGAACTGCCGTTGATCGCGGCGCGCTCTCCATGGATGACGGTCGATCCCTTTGAACAGCTCAGGGGAGCGGGCTGGAAGCTGGAGTTCGACCGGCTCAGCCGCTGGGTCGTAGGGCCGGGAGACGATATCTTCTTCCGCCTTTTCGTCACGCATCCCGACACGATCCAGCGCATCGAGCGACTGCACTCCATGCACTAGGATCGTGTCCGAGTAATTCCTTTTCGTGATCGGGTGACACGCTCCTAGCGCGCTATTTTTGCCATAATAAAGCGGTCATATCTGGGCCATTCGTCCTGGAATTGACTTTTTTCATGAAAACCATCCTCGTCGTTGACGATGATATGGAAATCGTTGATTTCCTCTCGGAATGCCTGCGCGCGGGCGGCTACGAGGTTTTCACGGCCTATGACGGGATCAAAGGCGTGGCGCAGGCGCGCGCGCACCGGCCCGATCTCATCGTTCTGGACCTCATGATGCCGGGGATGCACGGCTTCGAGGTCTGCCAGGTCCTGCGCGCCGACGAGCAATTCAAGGGCGTGAAGATCCTGATCTCCTCGGCGAAGTCCTATCCCGTGGACCGCAAGGCCGCGCTCCAGGCCGGAGCGGACGGTTATCTCACCAAACCCTACACGGCCGACGAGCTGTTCCTGGCCGTCAAGAAATTGTTGGAACCATGAGCATCCAGGTCCGCTTCTGGGGAGTGCGCGGCTCCGTTCCGGTCCCAGGTCCCCATACCGTGCGCTACGGCGGGAACACGCCCTGCGTGGAGATCCGGCATCCCGGAGGCCTTTTCATCTGCGACAGCGGCACCGGCATCCGGGAGCTCGGCCGCAGCCTGTCCCGGGAGTTTGGGAAGAAGCCCCTGGATATGGACCTTTTCATCACGCACACGCATTGGGACCATCTGCAGGGCTGGCCCTTCTTCGTGCCCGCCTATCTGCCCGCCAACAAGATCCGCATCCATAGCGCGCAGAGCGCGGGGACCGACTTTGAAGAAGTCTTCCAGCGGCAGATGGGGAAGAACTATTTCCCGGTGGAATTCGTGGACATGGCCGCGAAGATCGATTTCCGCAAGATCGCCGGCGACTTCGAGGCCGGCGGCGTGCCCGTGAAGACCTTCTTCACCAATCATCCCGGCGTGGACATGGCCTATCGGTTCGATTTCCCCGGCGTCTGCGTGGTCTATCTGACCGACCATGAGTGCCACCGCGCCCTGGGCGACGGCAGGGATTTCTTCTCCGGGCAGGACCGCAAGGTCGCGGAGTTCTGCTCCGGAGCGGACCTGCTCATCTGCGATGCCCAGTATGACGACGACGACTATCGGAGCAAGCGCGGCTGGGGCCACAGCCGCTGGCGCGATACCGTGGAGCTTGCCGCGGCCGCAAAGGTCCGGCGCCTGGCGCTCTTCCACCTCGATCCGGACCGGTCCGACGAGGAGATCGACGCGGTCGTCGGACGCGCGCAGGACCATGTGCGCTCTCTCGGCGGAGATTTCGAGTGCTTCGCCGCGCGCGAGGGACAGGAGATCCGCCTGTGAAGATCGGGCTCGCGCTCCGGAGAAAATCCTTCACGCTCCCATGACTCTGCGCACCAAGTTCACTTTTGGAGCCCTGCTCCTGACCGAGGCCGCGCTGCTGACCTCCATGGTCGTCGTGCTCGTGGTCCAGCGGCGGCAGAACCTCGTTCGGAGAAATCAGGAGTCCGGCGTCGCGGTCGAGCGCTTCGCCGAGGTTTGCCGGGATTCCGTGGTCGGGCGCTATGAGATCCCCGTCGTCAACTACATGCGCGCCTTGTCCGAGGATCCCAAGGTCCGCTACAGCCTCTTCGTTGAGAAAGACGGCCGCGTGCGCCTGCACAGCGCTCTTTTCCGCGGAGACCGCTCCATGGTCGGCTCCTTCATCGGATCGGAGCGCCTGGCGGACTCCAAAGGGCTGCTCCGCGCGGAGAACGGCGAGCGGATGCTGGAGTGGGCGCGGCCCGTGAACGTCGACGGCGTCCTCTTCGGCTTCGCCATCGTCGGCTATTCCGAGGGGGCGCTCGACCGGGAGCTTCTGGATGCCATGAAGGCCACGATCGCGCGCCAAGCCTTGGCCGCGGTGCCGGTCTCCATCCTGGCGCTGGGGGGGGCGTTCCTTCTGGCTTGGCGCCTCAACCGATCCATCCACGATCTTTCTCAGACGGCGCTGCGCATCGGGGAGGGGGATCTTTCGGTGCGGACGAAGGCCGACGGCAAGGATGAGCTGGGCTCGCTTGGGAGGGTATTCAACCTCATGGTCGAGCGTCTTCAGCTCCTGCAGGAGGCGCGCGAGCATATGACCGCGGGCCTCACGCATGATCTCAAGGCGCCCCTGGCCGCCATTCATGCGCATGCCCAGCTCCTGCGCGCGCAGGAGGGCGATAAGCTCAAGCCCGAGAGCCAGGACTCCATCGACCGCATCCTCGTGAGCGCGCGGCGAATGGCGCTCATGGCCGAGGACATCCTCGACCGCGCGCGCCTGCGCGAAGGCGGCGAGATCCATATCCAGCGCGCGGAGATCTCCATCCATCCGCTCATCGATGAGGCCGTGCGCCTGCTCAAGCCCGCGGCCCAGGACAAGGGGCTCAAGATCGAGAATGCCGTGGACCCTTCGCTTCCGAAGGCGCAGTGGGATCCCGCGATGATGACGCGCGTCTTCGTCAATCTCCTTTCCAATGCCGTCAAGTTCACTCCCAGGGGCGGGACCATCACGCTCAAGGCGCGGGCGAAGGGTCGCGGCGTGGAAGTCTCGGTGTCGGATACCGGGCGGGGCATCCCCGCGGCGGATCTCAAGCATCTTTTTACGCGGTTCATGGAAGTGCGCGATGCGGACGGCTCGCGCGTGGCTGGGAGCGGGACAGGGCTGGGTCTGTCCATCTGTCGGGAGATCGTTGCCGCGCATGAAGGCAGCATCGAGGCGCGCAGCGAGGTCAGCCGGGGGACCACTATTCTCATCGAGCTGCCGTTAGAACATGAAAAATCCCCTGCTGATAGTTGAACCCGAAGAAGCCCACCGAAAGCTCTACCGCGAGGCTTTGCCGGGCGATGAGTTCGTGCTCAATTTCGAGTCTTCCGGCGAGAAGGCGCTGGAGTGCTCTTTCCTCAGGCCGCCCGCCTGCGTCCTGCTGGAACTGCGCCTGCCGGGCATGAACGGGCTGGAGGCCTGCCGGATATTCAAGGCCGACCCCAGGACGCAGAGGGTCCCGGTGCTCTTCGTCTCGGCGGCCGCGACCGGAGAGGACGCGGTTGCCTGCCTGCGCTGCGGGGCGGATGATTTCCTGGCCAAGCCTTTCCATGCCATGGAGCTGCTTTGGCGCGTGCGCGGACTCCTGAGGCGCTATGAGAACTACGCTCCCAAGCCGGAGGCGGTAGTCTGCTGCGAACATATGAGTTTGGACAGCGAACAAGGGCTTGTCTCCGTCGATGGAAAGCCGCTCAGGCTTACGCCCAAGGAATTCGCGCTGCTGGAGACCTTTCTGCGCAGGCCCGGGCGCGTGCTTAAAAGAAACTATCTCCTCGAGATCGTGTGGGGCGCGGGCTCGGCCGTGCGTCCGAAGGTCGTGGACCTCACCCTTTGCCGCCTTCGCCGCAAGCTGGGCAAGATGGGCTCCTGCATAGAGACTCTTCCCGGCTTCGGCTTCCGCTTCCACAGTCCCTGACCTCTTACCTATCCGTCGACGGCAGTCCCTGGGTTCCGGCCTCCGCCGGAAAGACGAAACCCCGTCGTCATCCCGGGCTTGACCCGGGACCCAGGAACCTGGATCCCAGCTTCCGCTGGGATGACGTTTTTTTGTCACCCCGGCGGAGGCCGGGGTCCAGCCGACGATAGTTCCTGGATTACGGTTTCCGCCGGAATGACGGATCAGTCGTTCATCGTGTGACCTTTGTCGCTTCCTATATATACGCGTTTGAAACCCGTTTGAAACCGGGTTGAAACTCCCGGGCTTTATCCTAAGCATAGACGGTTATATAAGACCGGGGGAAAACGAAAATGCGTAAGACGATACTGATGATCGACGACGACGTAGAGCTCTCGCGAGCCGTCGGGCGCTACGTGGAGCTCAAGGGCTGGGAGTTCGATTCCACGGCGGAGCCCGAGGAAGCGGTGGGGAAGGCTCGCTCGGTGCATCCGGACCTGATCCTGCTGGACGTGAACTTTCCGAATACCACGGGTTGGAACGTCTGCCGGACCATCAAGTCCGACGAACTGGCCCGCCAGGTGCCGGTGATCATGCTCTCGGGCGCGCGCATGTCGCCCGAGGATAAAGCCCTCGGCTTGGAGGTCGGCGCCGACGACTACCTGACCAAGCCGGTGGACCTGGAATTGCTCCTGCTCAAGGCGGAAGCGATCCTGCGCGTGGGCGGACGCTAAGGGGTCGCAACGGAATAATATGACCCACTGGCCAGGGCGATGTTGGAGCGAGACAAGGATCGAGGAGCGAGCATACCTGGAGGTATGTGAGCGACGAGAGACGAAGTCACAGCCCAATAGCGCCCTGGCCCTTTGGGGAGGCCCCTCTTTGGCCGCCTTCTTCGTTGCTCGTCACTCACATAGCTCAAGCTATGCTCTTTCCTCGCGCCTCGAATTCGCCTCAAAGCCGGGCCTCCCAGTTGGTCATATTATTCCGTTGCGACCCCTAGGAGAGATCCTGTGATCAAGCGGCTGGTCCTGATCTTCGCAGTGCTGGCGGCCCTCGGAGGGCTCACGACCCGCGCGTTCGCGGGCGAGCCCGGGGCCGCCGGCGCCGCGTTCCTCAAGATCGGGGCCGGGCCGCGCGCGATCGGGATGGGAGAGACGCATACCGCCGTGGCCGACGATGCGTATGCGTCCTACTGGAATCCCGCGGGCTTGGCATCTCTCCAGGCCCCGGAACTCGCGCTCACGTACACCCAGCACTTGGAAGGCATCCAGCAGCAATATCTCTCCTATGCGCACCCTCTGCGGGGAGCCTCGGCTCTCGGCTTGAATGTGACGCGCTTGTCCGTGGCGCCTTTCGACGGCTACGACAACAACGGAGTGAAGACGGGCTCGGTATCTTCCGACGACTTGGCGCTGGGCGGCGCCGCGGCCAAGACCTTCAGCTTTCCCGGAGACGACGCGCCGAGCGTCTCGTTGGGCTGCAATATCAAGGCCGTGCGCGAGCGCCTCGCCTCGAAGAGCGCTTCCACCGTGGGCGCGGATTTCGGCGTCCTGAGCACGGATTGGGAAGGCTGGGCCGGGTCTTGGGCCAAAGGCTTGCGCGCGGGCGCGGCCCTGCGTCATTTCGGGCCCGGGCTCAAGTTCGTCTCGGAGACTGCGGCGCTCCCCGCGACCCTTTCTCTCGGGTTGGCTCTGCAGCGCGAACTTTGGAAGGACCCGCTGATCCTGGCCGCGGACTACAGCGAAGGCGCGGCCAGCCGCGGAGAACTTTCCTTCGGGGGCGAATATTGGATCCGCCGGACCGTGGCGTTCCGCGCGGGCTGGCGCACCGGCCAGGATGAGGGCATGGGATTGCGCATGGGCATCGGAGTCCGCATGCACTTAGTCCAGATGGACTATGCTTTCGCCGGCTTCGGCGCTCTCGGCAGCGTGCACCGCGTGGGCCTGACCTTCCGCTTCGGCACGGCGCCGGAGAAGCCGCATCAGGGCATCGATGAGATCCTGCAGTCCGCGCGAGGACTCATGGAGCAGGCCCGCTACTACGAGGCGATCTTGGAGATCAACCGCGCCTTGGAGATCGATCCGGGAGACAGCCGGACCCTGGAGCTGCTCAAGAAGGTCCGCGCCAAGATGCAAGTCGGGGCGCCTTCCGGGAGGCAGCCGTGAGGAATCTCCGGATGGCTCTTGCCGCCCTCCTCCTTCCCTGCGGCCTGCATGCGCGGCCCGCTGCCGTCGGCCTTTATGAGGACGCCAAGACGCACGCTCCTTCGAGCGTTCAGGAGATATTCGCCATGGGACGCAGTTCTTGCCTGGCCGGGGAGCATGAGCGCTGCGCTCAGGCCATGATGGACGTCTTGGCCCGAAATCCGCATCACCGGCAGGCGCGTTCGTACCTGCAGTCCAGCACGGCCGAGCTGGAGCGCCTGCGCCTGCGGGAGATCGAGCTTTCCCATCAGCGCACACTGGATTCCATGTCGCAGGAGATCGATGTCAGCCGGAAGCAGACCGTGCGGTGGACCACGATGCTCGCCGCGGCTCGCAGGGCCCGGAGATCCAAGGATTGGCTCAAGGCCTGGGACCTCTGCCATCGCGTTCTGCGGGAGAATCCTCTGCATTGGGATGCGGCCGCCGGGCTCAGGGATGTCCGGCGCGCCATTGCCGAGCGCCTGGATCAGCAGGATTTTGCGGATGAGCGGGAAGCCCGCCTCTATGCCGCGGCTCAGCTCTACGACCGCATCGCGACTCCTGAGGAGTGGGTGCGCCTGCATGAGACCGAGGATATCCTGGCCGCGTTGGACCGCTGGGGAAGCATCCGCGGAGCGGATATCGTCGGAACCCGGCGGCCCGCGCAAGAAACGCGCTTGGCGCGCATCCCGGCCCCGGCCTTGTCGCCGGCTGCGCCGGTCGAAGAGGATACCTTTGTCCGGCGGCGGGCCGATCAGCTCTTCCGGCTTGCGCAGAAGCAGCACCACGATGGGAAGCTCGATGACGCCGCCGCGACCTGGAGAGAGCTTTTCAACACGGCTCCGGATCATCCCGGTGCGCGCGAGGGCGCGTATAAGACGGTTCAGGCCATCGAGCGCGCCAATCGCGGAAATCCCAAGGATGCGGAAGAGCATTATCAGACAGGCGTCGCCTATTACGCGCTGGGACGGCTCGAGGAGGCCGGGCAGGAGATGGAAAAGGCTTTGAAGTCGGATCCCAGGCATGTGTACGCCCGGAGCGCTTTGCTGCGTCTGCAAAGCGAGATGAACCGGCAGGGTGGGCGGGCTGGGGGGGTGCGATGAGAGCCCTTAAGCTCGCCGCGCTCCTGTCGATGCTCCTTCCCATGGGCGCGCGCGGCGCGGAGATGTCCGGCAGCGGCATCCAGATGACGGAGTCCTCTTATGCCTCCGGCATGCCCGTGAGCGGTTCGGGCAGCGGCGTGGTCTATACCGGCGTGTTCATGGATTCTCCCTCTTGCGGCGCGGAGCCCGACCGCATGGGCGCGGATATGCTGCTCTTGTGCGGCGCTTCCGCGACCACGCTTTACAGCCGCGTCGTGGCCAATTACGTGGAGCCGACTTCCTCGGCCACGGCGGTGCTTATCCCGCCCTACGCCGCGCCCACGGATTTCGATCTTATGATGAATCCTAATCCTATAGAGACCCCGGTGCGCGTGTCTCCTTCCATTATCCTGGCCGCCAACAGCCGGCTTTCCTCCATGAACGGCGGCTATTCCGTGCTTCCGCAGGGAATCGTGGAGATGGGCCTTATTAAAGAGGACGGAACCTATCATGACGGCCTCCTTGCTTCGCCTGCGACCCTGTCCCTTGGATACCGCGACGACGACAATGACGGAGTCGTGGACGGTTCCAAGGTCCGCTCCAAGACCCTGCGCATCTGGGGGCTCAATGAGCAGCAGGGCATCTGGGCCCGCGTGCCCGGCTCCAGCGTGGATTCCACGGCCAAGAGGGTCAGCGCGGCCGTGCCGCATTTCAGCGTCTATGCCTTGGTCGGCGCCTCGGACCAAGAGGTGTCCGCAGTCTATGCCTATCCTGTTCCGTGGAGCCCGAACAGCGGGGACCCCCTCCTTGGCAACCGCGTCGACGGCATCCGATTCGCGAACGTCCCTTCCGAGGGCCGCATCCGCATCTTCGACCTGGCCGGCGACTTGGTCCGGACGCTGGACATCCCCGCCGGGACCAACGGCACTGTGCCCTGGGACGTGAAGACCAACGGCGGACGGGACGCGGCCAGCGGAGTCTATATTTGGCTCGTGGAATCCGGTTCGAATAAGAAGACCGGCAAGCTGATGGTGGTTCGGTGAGTGTCGTGGAGGGCGTTATGAGAAAGCTCGCTTCCATGCGCGGTCGGACGATTCTTGCGAGGGTCCCTCGTTTTTCGGCGCTGCGCCGTGGGATCGCCGCGGTCTTGTTCGCCGCATTGGCGGTGTTTTCGACTGAGGCCTTCGCGATCGGAGGGAAGCTTCCTTATCAGGGGACTTTGCGTCAGAACGGCATCAACATGACGGGCAGCCATGAGATGATCTTCAGGATCTATACCGTGCCTTCCGGCGGCGCTCCTGTCTATACGAGTCCCCCGACCACGGTCAGCATCAGCAACGGCCGCTTCTTCACCCTCCTGGAGCCGACCGGCGTGAATTGGGAGTCGCCGCTGCTCTACCTGGAAGTGACCGTCGACGGCGTGACACTGTCTCCGCGCGAGGAGATCGGCGCCGCGGCGCAGTCCTTCAATACGCATCTGCACGGCGGGAAGCAGTACGTCTCCTCCGGGACCACTCCTTCGAGCGGCGCGCAGGGAGACCTGTGGTACGACAGCTCCGTCAACCTCCTCAAGTTCCATGATGGGAGCGGCTGGCTGGCTCTCTCGACGACCACGGGAGGCGGCGGAGGAGGAGGCGCGGGGACCATCGCTTCGGATGCGGCGCAGTTCTCCGGCACCGGCGAAGCGGGCAGTCCGCTGACCCTTCTTTCCTCGTCGATCACCTTGCAGGGCAATATCTTCAATGCGGCCGGCCGGCTGGTGCGCTTGGATGCCGCGGGGCGTTATCCCGCGCTCGACGGGTCCTTGATCACGAGCATCACGGACAACTCCAAGGTCGCCAAGACCGGAGACGTGATGAGCGGGGATTTGCAGGTGGGTTCTTTGCGGGCGTCCACGCTCTCGGCTTCGGGCTATGTCACTCTGGCGAACCTCGGGAGCGCTCCGGGGCCCGTGCGCGGACGCCTGTATTTCGATCCCACGGGCCAGGGTTCCCTCAAGATCAGCTTGGACGGAACCTCTTTCGTCAAGCTCGCCACGGGCGCGGCCGGCGCCGGACTTTCCTTCGTTGTCGCGGACGCCGTTCAGTTCAGCGGCGACGGCACCAGCGGGAATATCCTGGCGTTGCAGTCGAGTTCCGTCACTCTCCAGGGGAATGTCTTCAATGCGCCCAACAAGCTGCTCAAATTGGACGTGCTGGGCTATTATCCGGGGCTCAACGGCTCGCTGATCACGGATATCAGCGGCGCGAACGTGTCCGGGAACATCAGCGGCAATGCCGCGGGCCTTGTCGGGAATCTTCCCGCTTCGCAGGTGGCCGGCGGCGAATTGGATTCCAGCGTCATCGCATCCTCCGTAGCCGTTAATAAGGTAGGGACGCTTCAGTTGGAAGCCGGGGCCGTGACGCGCGCGAAGCTGGCGCAGGATGGATGCAACGGAGGAGAGATCCTCAAGTGGGACGGCGCGCAATGGGCCTGCGCCTTGGATGTGGGGTCTACCTATGCCGCGGATGAACAGAGTCTGCACCTTTCCGGGAACCAATTCTCCGCGCTGCCCGGTTCCGTGACCCTGCAGGGGAATGTGTTCAACGTGGCCAATCGCCTGCTGCGCCTGGATGGTTCCGGCTACTATCCGGCGCTCAACGGTTCCCTCATCCAGGGGCTGAGCGGAGCCAATATCGTCGGGAATATCACGGGAAGCGCCGCGAACATCACGGAGAATCTGCCTGCAAGCCAAGTCGGGGCCGGCGAACTCAATACGAACGTGATCGCCTCCTCCGTGGCTGCTAATAAGGTAGGGACGCTTCAGATCGCGGACAATGCGGTCACGGATGCGAAGCTGGCCGGCAGCATCAGCCAGTCCAAGGTGACCAACTTGGTTTCGGATCTGGCCGGGAAGATCGGAGTCGGGACGAACATGCCTGCGCAGAATGTGGACCTCTCGACCGTGACCGCCGCGCTGGCCGACAAGGTGTCCAAGAGCGGGGATTCGATGTCCGGCCCCCTGACCTTGCTGGGCTCGACTTTGACGGTCGAGGGGAACGCGTTCTCCGTCGGGGCATCGACGCTCGTCGTTTCGGATGGACGCGTGGGCATCGGCGCCGCCGCATCGGACGCATCGCTCGATGTGAGCACGGGCGGCTGGAGGAAGATCACGCTGACGACTACGGGCGTCGCGGCCAAGGTGAGGCAGGGCTCGGACGCCAACGGCATGAATTTCACGAGCAACGCTTATTGGGACGGCACGGCGTGGAATACGGATGATTCGAGCAAGGCCAAATTCGCCTATATCCAGCATCTGGGCAACAGCCGCCATGAGTGGAGGGTGGCCGGCAGCGGGGCCGGCGTCGCATGGACCACGGGCATGCAGTTGGGTTCTTCCGGAGACTTCGCGCTGGCGCCCGGCACGCCCAAGGCCTCGACCTTCACGGCTGCGACCGGCGACTGGGCCATCAACGGCGCGGTGACGGCATCCAGCCTGACCTTGACAGGATCAGGCAACGCCTATCATCTGACTTTCTCCAGCGCGCATGTGCTGGGCGCCATCACCTGGGCCGACGGCTCCGTGAGCACCACGGCCGCGCGCTCATCGGGAGGCGTGTCCTCCGTGTTGTCCGACGGCGCGCAGTTCAGCGGGGACGGCACGAGCGGCAATGCGTTGACCCTGAAGTCCAGTTCCGTGACTTTACAGGGGAATGCGTTCAATAACGCGAACCAGCTGGTGAAGCTGGATGGGTCGGGCGACTTGCAGATCGGCGGGCAGTATGCGTCCACGATCGCCGCGGCAGGATATTTGACGCTGGCCAATCTGGGCAGCGCGCCGGGAAGTTCTCGCGGCCGCTTGTATTTCGACCCAACCGGTGACGGCGCGCTGAAGGTGAGCTTGAACGGGTCCTCGTTCGTGAGCATCGCGACCGGGGCTGCCGGCGCCGGGCTCTCGTCGGTAGCCGGCGAGTCGAACCAATTCAGCGGGGACGGCACGGGCGGAAATGTGCTGACCCTGAAGTCGAGTTCCGTGACCCTGCAGGGGAACACGTTCAATAACGCGAACCAGCTGGTGAAACTGGATGGATCCGGCTACTTCCCCGGCTTGAACGGTTCCTTGATCACGAACCTGAGCGGCGCGAACGTATCCGGGAACATCAGCGGGAACGCCGCGAATATCACCGGGAACCTGTCTGTTTCGCAGGTGAACCTGTCGACCGTGATGCCTTTGGGTGCTGTGTCTCAGCAATACGTGAACCTGTCAACCGTGACGGATGCGTTGGCCGGGAAGATCGGCGTTGGCACCAATATTTTGATGGAGAATGTGAACCTGTCGACAGTCGCCGCGAGCATTAGCGACTTGTATGCGACTAAGCGGTCGACGGGCGTGGCCATCGAGGCGGCGGCCGTGAACTTGTCTACCGTGGCCGCGAGCATCAGCGACCTGTATGCAGCCAAACGGTCCACAGGCGTGGCGATTGAGGCATCAGCGATCGACTTGTCCACTGTGATGCCTTTGGGCGCCGTTCCCCAGCAATACGTAAACCTGTCCACTGTGACGGATGCGTTGGCCGGGAAGATCGGTGTCGGCACCAATATTTTGATGGAGAATGTGAACTTGTCGACGGTGGCTGCGAGCATCAGCGACCTGTATGCAGCCAAACGGTCCACAGGCGTGGCGATTGAGGCATCCGCCATCGACCTGTCCACTGTGATGCCTTTGGGCGCCGTTCCCCAGCAATACGTAAACCTGTCCACCGTGACGGATGCATTGGCCGGGAAGATCGGGGTCGGCACCAACATCCCGATGGAGAACGTGAACCTGTCGACAGTCGCCGCGAGCATTAGCGACTTGTATGCGGCCAAGCGGTCCACGGGCATAGCGATTGAGGCATCAGCGATCGACTTGTCGACCGTGATGCCTTTGGGTGCAGTGCCCCAGCAATACGTGAACCTGTCCACCGTGACGGATGCGTTGGCCGGGAAGATCGGCGTGGGCACCAACATTCCGATGGAGAACGTGAATCTGTCTACGGTGGCCGCGAGCATCAGCGACTTGTACGCGGCCAAGCGTTCCACTGGCGTGGCCATTGAGGCAGCAGCGATCGACTTGTCGACCGTGATGCCTTTGGGTGCTGTGCCCCAGCAATACGTGAACCTGTCCACCGTGACGGATGCATTGGCTGGGAAGATCGGGGTTGGCGCCAATATCCCGATGGAGAACGTGAATCTGTCCACGGTGACGGATGCGTTGGCCGGGAAGTTGGACAAGTCCGGCGGGGTGATGTCCGGGGACCTGCAGGTGGGCGATCAGTATGCATCCACGATCGCCGCGGCCGGCTATCTGACGCTGGCCAATCTGGGCAGCGCGCCGGGAAGTTCTCGCGGCCGCTTGTATTTCGACCCAACCGGCGACGGT